>Ga0209425_10000971_pt1 | contig 33983 bp, 30 predicted proteins | sample COG_05_FD_184749 | JGI IMG/M metagenome (GOLD analysis project Ga0209425, IMG submission 184749) | Pelagic Microbial community sample from North Sea - COGITO 998_met_05 (SPAdes) (version 2) | ecosystem: Environmental > Aquatic > Marine > Neritic zone/Coastal water | place: Helgoland, sampling...
TATCCTCTATCGCATGTCTAAGAAAAATTACCACACGGGCTTGCTTTGGTGTATCGCGGCCATTTTGGGAGGGGCTATTGGTAATGTAATCGATAGTGTTTTCTATGGTGTTTTCTTAGACAACGCACCCTATGATGTGATGACGCCATGGTTTCATGGACAAGTTATTGACATGCTCTATCTAGACGTATGGGAAGGCAATGTTGCCGATTGGGTTCCTGTTTGGGGTGGTAAGAAAGTAGCGCTTTGGCCTATCTTCAACATTGCCGATGCAGCCATCTTTATGGGAGTGTTTGTGATTCTGTTTTTCCAGAAACGCTTCCTACAAAAGTAAAGCGCTATTTAGGACATCAATTATTTATCATTATTTCATTATTCAAAATGAAAATATTTGCCTTATAATTGTTTAGCACATATATTAACGAATTCAATAGTCAAAAACTGAAAAACTCAAGAACTCAAAAAAGAAATGATGAAAAACTCAAAATATTACTTCAGCCTGTTAGCACTTTTGATGGTGCTTACACCACTCTCGGTACGTGGTTTTCAGGAGCTGCCAACCGATCCGTCAGTAAAGATTGGTACCCTCGATAATGGGCTTACCTATTACCTAAGAGAGAATAAGCAACCTGAAAATCGTGTAGAATTCCGTCTTGTCATCAAGGCAGGGTCAATTCTAGAGGATGAAGATCAGCAAGGACTGGCTCACTTTACAGAGCACATGCTGTTTAACGGGACAAAGAATTTTCAGAAAAACGAACTCATCGACTTCTTACAGAAGATGGGCTTAGAATTTGGAGGAGATTTGAATGCCTATACGAGCTTCGATGAAACGGTATATATCCTTCCGATTCCTACGGACAATCCAGAAAATTTGGACAAAGCCCTGACGGTGCTGAGCGACTGGGCACATCAAGCTACTTTTGATGATGAGGAAATAGATAAGGAAAGAGGAGTTGTCATGGAAGAATGGCGCCTTAGACTAGGTGCAAATGAGCGGATGAGACAGCAGGTTTGGCCAATCACTTTGGCGGGGTCTAGGTATGCTGAAAGACTTCCTATTGGTAAGCCTGAAGTACTTGAGAACTTTAAGTATGAGGCCGCCAAGCGCTTCTACAAAGATTGGTATCGACCAGACTTAATGGCACTTGTGGCTGTCGGTGATTTTGACGTTCCTGAAATGGAAGCGAAGATCAAGAAGCTTTTCGGTAAGATAAAGGGACCTAAAAAACCTAAAGAGCGCATTTATTACTCTAGAACCGACTTCGAAGGAACTAGAATAGCTGTAGCCAGCGATGAAGAAGCAACTGGCAACACCATTAGCGTTGAGTTTATTAAAAAGGGTTTAACTAAAACAGAGAATACGCTTTCAGCCTTTAGAACAACTGTGATGAGAGGGCTTTTCAGCAATATGATGAGCCAACGATTCAATGAACTGGTACAAGCTGAGAATCCTCCTTTTCAATTTGGTTTCAGTGGTTATGGCAGGACATTGGGCCAAGACAAATCGGCATATACTATTTATGTAAATGTGAAAGATGATCAGTTTAAAGAAGGCCTAAAAGCAGCTGTTTCGGCTAACGAACGGGTTCGTAGGTACGGATTTACACAAGGAGAATTGGAAAGAACCATCGCCCTCTACCGCAATAGTTATGAAAGAGGTGTGAAAGAAGCAGATAAGGATCAATCAGGTAGAGTAGTAGGGGCATATGTCAACCACTTTCTCAATGGAGGGTCTCTTTTGAATGCACAACAACGATTAGACAACCTCAATAAGGTAGTTCCAACCATTAAACTAGAAGAGATTAATGAATTGATTAAAAGTTGGATCACTGAGGACAATAGAACGATTGAAATCAACGCAAAAGAAGAGAATGCGGATATGATTCCAACAGAGAATGAGCTGATTGCGATCTTAGATAACGCCAAGGATGACAATTCTATTCAGCCCTATGCAGAAGAAACATTAGCAACTACGCTGCTGAGTCAATTGCCAAAAGCAGGGTCAATTGTTTCTGAATCAACAAACGCAGTAACAGGCATTACAGAAATGATGCTGTCAAATGGAGCAAAGCTTTATTTAAAGCCGACAGACTTCAAGAATGATGAGATTAGGTTGAACGCCTTTAGTTTTGGTGGAGGCTCTTTGTATGACCCCTCAGATATCATGTCAGTTCAAATGGCCGGTCAAGTGATGAGTCAAATGGGTGTTGGCGAATTCAACGCGATTGACCTTAACAAGTTTATGACCGGAAAAACAGCTTCTGTCAATGCGGGAATTGGTTTATATGACGAGTCGGTTTCTGGTTTTTCAAGCATTAAGGACTTGGAGACGTTCATGCAGTTGCTGCATCTAAAATTTACTACGGTAAGAAAAGATGAGGCAGCTTTCAATAGCTGGTTAGGCAGAACAAAGAACCTATATGCTAATGTTACTTCTAGCCCTGACTTCCAGTTTCAGATAGAAATGCAGAAGATAATGATGGGTGAGGATAATCCGTGGATAACTTTCCCAACGCCAGAAGCCTTTGAAACGATTGACTTAGATAGGATATTGAAGATTTATGAAGAGCGCTTTGCAGACGCCAGTAACTTTAAGTTCGTGTTTGTTGGTAACATTGACATGGATACGTTTAAACCACTGGTAGAAAAGTATATCGCGAGTTTACCCGCTACAGCATCTAATGAGTCTTATAAGAACTTGAGCCTCAATATCAAGGCGGGAAAGATTACAGAAAACGTTTATGTTGGTGTAGATGAGAAGAGCCAGGTGAGCATTACCCTGTCTGGCGATTATGAGTATGACATGAACACTAACGGACTGATGAGCGCAGTAGCAGGCATACTAACGAATAAAATGATTGAGACGCTGAGAGAAGAAATGGGTGGCGTATATGGTGCTGGAGCAAATGCTTCATTGACCGGTTACCCTGACCCAACTTTCACTTTTTCTATCTCTTTTCCATGTAAGCCCGAGAATGTCGAGGCACTCACTCAGGCAGCTCTCAAAGAACTTGAGAAGATAAAGAACGGAGAGTTTACGGATGAAGATCTCCAAAAGATTATCACTGCTCGTAAGCAAAACTTTGATGAGTCTATTAAGCAAAATGCTTATTGGTCAAATGCGATGGGGACTTACCTGAAAAATGGCGATGACTTTGAAGATATCTTGAAAGGCAATGAGCGTGCAGATGCTATTACTAAAGAAGCGGTTGTAGCAGCAGCGAACAAATACCTCACGAAAGAGAATATTATCACCATTACTAGACTTCCTGAGAGCTATAAGAAGGCTGATTTGAATCAAGAGATTAAGAAGAATTAAGATTTACACTATGAATAAAAGAGGAGACTTTGGTCTCCTTTTTTATTTTATAATCACCTCATTAACGATTGGCTGACCCAATTCTTTGGTGAGCATCACCAAAATTTTGTCGCGAGACATATTCAGCTCATGCTTCAGCGGAGCGGAAGAGATATGGACAAAGAGCTTTTTGTCCTTAATGTAGATCTTAGAGGTTCTAGTGGCGATCGGCTTGCCCATTACACGTTCCCAGGAGTTGACAAGGTCTGTTTCATAAAATTTACCTTCGATACGGAAAGCCTTAAGCATCTCACTAATAGCTTCACCCAAGGGTTCGGGCTGGCTTTTTCTACTCCTATGTGAATACCTGTTTTTCATCGTTTTCCGATTGGGGCATCTAAAGTACCAATTCGGCAGTAAGCGTTTGGTGTTGGAATGAAATTATTCAATAAATAAATCTGAAGCGATTTTATCTGCGAGTAGTTTTCCTTTGTTCGTTAATATCAAGCAACCCTCGTCTTCATAAATCAGATCTTGACTTGCCAACTTGTTGAGGTAATGCTCTTGCTCAGAGAGTAAATCAACATTGTATTTGGTTTTTAAACGACTCATGTCGCAGCCCCATTTCGTACGCAGCGAGGTAAGGATGTATTCGTTTACCTGATCTTCTGGGCTAAGGGTGATCACTTCGGCAGGCACCTCTCCTTCTTTGATTCCTTTTAAGTATTTGGCGTTGTTCGCCACGTTCGCTTTACGAAACTTACCACTATAGGAATGTGCTGATGGGCCGATACCAAGGTATTTCTCATCCTTCCAATAGGCACTGTTGTGCTGAGACTCGTATCCGGGTTGGGCGAAATTTGAAATCTCATATTGGTCGTAACCATATTTGGCCATGGTATCCAAGAGGATTTCGAACTGATCAGCAGCGAAGTCTTCATCAATGGCTTTGATCTTTCCTTTTTTAAGCCAATTGCCAAAAGCCGTTTGCGGCTCTATGGTGAGGCAGTAAGAAGAAATATGCTCTGGCCTCAAGCCTACCATCATTTCAAGGTCATTAAGCCAGTTTTCATGATTTTCGCCTGGTAAGGCATAGATCAAATCAAGACTGATGTTTTCGAAACCAACTTTACGCGCCAAGTGAAATGTATCAATGGCTTCTTTACTGGTATGTTGGCGATTCATCCATTTCAGGTGCTTGTCATTGAACGATTGAACCCCAATGCTTAGCCTGTTTACTCCAAGATTGAAGAAGGTCGTGAGCTTCTCTTCAGTCAAGTCATCCGGGTTGGCTTCCATGGTGACCTCTGGGTTGCTAGACAAGACATATTCACTCTGAATGATGCCCATCAGTTTCTTTAAATGAGGGCCTTCGAGTAGTGAAGGTGTACCACCTCCAAAATAGATGGTGTAAATAGTATCTCGACCCAAAAAGTCACTTTGCATGATGAGCTCCTCCCCAATAGCGTCAACCATCTCATCGATTTGACCTAAGGATTGGGAAAAGTGAAAGTCACAATAGTGGCATGCTTTTTTGCAGAATGGAATATGGATGTATAATCCGGCCAAAGTTTCGTTATTTTAAATTCAAACCTAATAAATGTCAGGCTTTCGCGGTGTCATATTGGTCGTTTTCGGCTTAAATTTCTTAATCCTCAGTTCCGCCTTCGCACAGGACAAGCTGGAGTTAAGGATAAGGGCTACTGCTGAAAACGAGCAATTGATTCGCAAGTATAAGTATAATCAAAACCCCATAGATTCTTTAAGTGCAATTCAGACAATCCAGTCTTTAATTAATCAACTGGGTTTGGATGATTATCTCCTGGCCCAAATAGACAGCATCACCTCTCTCCCGGGTCAAATAGAAGCTTCAATAGACCCTGGGGCTCCTTTTGAGTGGCTTTCGCTGGGCGCGGGAAATGTGGAACGGAGTATTCTGCGCAAATCGGGCTATAAAACCAGTCGCTTTAATGGCGAAAGATTTGACCTTAAAGCAATTGGGAAGATTGAAACTAGCATGTTGCGCTATGCCGAAAGAAACGGTTTTCCCTTTGCCGCACTTAGATATGATTCTCTTAGGATTGAGAGTAATCAACTCAATGCCACGCTGAACTTAGATGTTGGGCCACTGATACGGTTCGATTCAGTACATATCGTTGGCAATCAAATTCTGAAATCTCGATTTGCCACGGCATACTTGGGAGTTGATATGGGAGATCCCTATAATCAAGTTGTTGTTGATGGTGTAGTGAGCAAGCTAAGAAGGTTGCCTTATTTACGTTTGGTCAAGAGCCCACGGCTTTCGTTTCAAAATAGTGAGGCAATAGTCTCTTTGGAGCTTGCCAAAAGACCGATTAACACCATCGATGGTATCATTGGCTTTCTGCCAAACACGAGCCGTGATGATGGACTACTTATTACTGGGCAATTTGATCTGGAGCTGTATAACCCTTTTGCAACGGGTAAGAAAATCGGTCTCCATTGGAGGAGGCTAAGCGAGGAAACGCAGTCAATTCGAATGGAGTACTTTCATCCTAACATCTTTAGGAGTCCACTATCTGTAGACACCGACTTTGAGTTTCTAAAGCAGGACACCACTTTTACGCGGAGAGATTTTCGGGTGGACTTCTCCTTTAACCTAGCGACCAATAGTACGCTTGGTTTTTTCACGGGCTTTAGAAACACAGACCTTCTCGCGACTTCTCAATTCGCCAACGCTACGAGGCTTCCTGATATCATTGATTTTGCGGTAACGCGTTATGGTCTGAGCTTGTATTTAGATCATTTGGATGATGCTTTTTTACCTAGGCGTGGTTTGAGCCTTAGGCTCTCTGCTTCTGTTGGTAATAAAACCATTGAACAGAATATAGGCTTACCTACTGAACTTTATCTAGACGTAGACTTAAAGACCCTTCAGTATCAATATGACGTTAGTGTGGATAACTACTGGTCATTTAGTCCAAAGCTGGTTTTATATACTGGAATTAATGCAGGCTTACTTTCCAATGATCAGCTTTTTCAAAATGATGCTTATCGTTTAGGGGGACTAAATACCCTCCGTGGGTTTAGTGAGAACTTTTTCTTTGCCACGGGTTATGCTTATTCAACAATAGAGTCAAGGGTGTTTTTTGATGAATCTTCTTATCTCAGTGTCTTTTCAGATATTGGATTCATAAGAAGCGACTTTGTAGATCGGATCGGAGAGAAGAATGAATTTGCATTAGGCTTGGGTGCCGGCATCAACTTTTCCACTAGCAATGGTATCTTTAACTTTGTTTACGCCTTAGGCACATCTGAAAATACAGGCGGCCTGAACTTTAATCAATCGAAAATACATTTCGGGTTTACTACTCGATTCTAATATGAGCGTGCTTATTGAATCTTCACCAGTTTTATTTCGTGACATTGCCATAGCCATTTCTGCGCTGTTGCTGGCAGCTTATGCTGTGTCACGGATGGCATTTCCGAAGATGTTCGCCACTGTATATGACTTCTCTAAACTTCTTAATTTTAAATTAAAGAACGAGTTTGGGTCTAATATTAGGCTTTTAAGTACCGAGAGTCTCTACTTCAGCATCATATTATCTGCTTCTACGAGTTTTGTCGTTATAGTTTTATTCTTTGGTTTACATCAGGTTGAAGGATTCGTGTTAGTCCCTTGGCTGATTCCAGAGAGCTTTGGTATGGGCATCTTAATTTGGCTGGTGATGACCGCTACTTTTCAACTTTTCTTTTTGATTAAATACCTTTTCATTTGGCTGATAGGGTCTTTGTTTAACCTTTCCCCTTCAATAAGCCGTCATTTTCAAGAAATACAAAGTCTCAACAATTGTTACGTCATGGCCATGACTGTTCTCTGTGCTCTGGTCGTTTACAGCAACTACAGTTTTCCTGTGTTATTGATCAACACAATTCTAGTGGGCACTGTCATCTATTTGCTTTACAGGTTGTTAAACATTTACGTCAAGCTTGAGCAACTAAAGCTATATAGTAAGTTATATATATTTTCTTACCTTTGCAGCACAGAAATCGTCCCTGCTATTGTCGGGATCAAATTACTGTTATAACACGCCAATTCGGGAAATAAGTAGGGAAGCATATGTCTAATAGCATCATTGAGGGGAGGCTGAAAGAAGTTAAGAGTTTACTCGTATCACAGCCAAAACCGTCAGATCCGAAATCACCATACTATCAACTTGCAGAGAAATACGGAATCAAGGTCGATTTTAGGCCTTTTATTCAGGTAGATCCTATCCCTGCAAAGGAGTTTAGGAAGCAAAAAATAGATATCTTAAAGCACACGGCTATTATTTTTACTAGCCGTAATGCCGTAGATCATTTCTTTGCCATCTGTAATGATTTGAAGGTTGATATTCCTGCGGACATGAAATACTTCTGTATCTCAGAGCAGACTGCGAATTATCTTCAGAAGTACATTGTCGTGAGAAAGAGAAAAATCTTCACTGGTTCTAGAACTGCGGAAGATTTAATAGAGATATTAAAGAAGCACAAGAACGAAAAGTATCTATTTCCTTGCTCTAGCATTCGCAAAGAAGATATTCCAAACTTTTTGCAGGACAACGGCTATGAGTATTCTGAGGCCGTTATCTATGAGACGGTCGCGAGTGACTTGTCGGACTTAGATAATGTCTTTTATGATATAATTGCTTTTTATAGCCCTAGTGGGATTAATTCACTATTTGTGAATTTCCCTGACTATAAGCAAAATGATACACGCATGGCTGTTTTTGGTCCAACAACTGCTAAGGCAGCCACGGATGCAAACCTCGTTTTGGATATTGAAGCGCCTCAGCCGAATGCTCCTTCAATGACAGGAGCTTTGGAATTGTATATTAAGAAGGCGAACAAACTATAAGATTGGCGAAACCTATAAGGGCACTTGCTAGTTTTGTTGTAATATATTCGTGCGGATTAAATAAATGGAATAGATTTCGCGTTACCACATTATGACAAGAGCCTTTCTGCTAACCATTATATGCTTGTGTTGTCATCTGGGTTTACGAGCGCAACAAGACGCGCAGTTTACCCATTATATGTTCAATCAATTGTATTATAATCCAGCGTTCGCTGGTCTTTCCAATGGTAATACAGTAACTGCAATCCACAGGTCACAATGGTTTGGCTATGATGGCACCATTAATAGTGGTGGTGCGCCTAGCACTCAAATGATTAGCTATAACACTAGTTCGAGCTTCTGGAATGGTGGCTTGGGTTTTTACGTAGTCAATGATAACCTTGGTCCTTCCTCTAATTTAGAGCTTCAAATCTCTGGTTCTTATTTTCTAGAATTACCAAATGGCGCCTCACTGAGTATTGGCTTAAAAGCGGGTATGTTCTCTAGTAGCATAGACTTTGATGAGATAGTTGTGGTTGATCCAAGGGATGGTGTGGGTAGTTTGACAGGGAAAGAGTCTCAATTAAGGCCAGACCTTGGGGTAGGAATTCTCTATAGAAATGGGAGTTTTTTTGGTGGTTTCAGTACAAATCACTTAATTCAACCCGGATTTGACTTCGGTCAAGATCAAATAGCCAATCAATTACTTCGACACTATTATTTGACAGCAGGATATGACTATGTGCTAACTCCTGAGCTCACAATTACCCCAACTTTATTAGTTAGATCAATAGGTTTTGATGCCTATAACTGGGATTTAAGTGTTATTGCTCGTTTTAGAGATCAATTATGGGGAGGAGTTTCTTACAGACAATCAGAATCAGCTTCGGCAATGATTGGCTATAATGTACTCAAGGATCGTAGTTTGGCGTTGGCATATTCGGTCGATATTGTATTGACAGATAGGTTGAGTAAAGAGCCTACTTCGCAAGAAGTAATGCTCATTTACACGTTTAAGTCGAAAAATAGAGCAAGAAATCTTGGAAGAAATATCATAAGAACTCCAAGATACCGTTACTAAGCATAAGTTCTGCAGAGAATGAAAAACGTGATTTTTTCTATGTCTCAGCGGATTACTAACAATAAAATATTAATTTTCGCGCTTTATGTGCGACTACTGGCCTTATTTAATGGAGATAAATGGCCGGGAAACGATAAAAACTGACTATGATGAGAAAGTCTGTATTGGGTCTTATGATTGTGTTATTGCTGGGCTTCACCGCTGGCTGTAGCATGTTCGATGGCTTCTTGGCAGGAGGGGGAAAAGAAGGAAAGCTTCTTGAAGAGGGTCAGTTACTTGGCGTTCTCGATCGAGGTGGCTGGTACCAAGAACTTCCATATGGCATGGTTGCCATACCTGCAGGTACATTTTTTATGGGTCAAGCCGATGAAGATGTAGCCGCATCACAAATTAATTCTAACCGACAGATCGTGGTAAGTTCATTCTTTATGGATTCTGAAGAAATTACGAACAACGAGTATCGTCAGTTTCTTTATAGTGTTTCTGAACTCGCTCAAAACGGGGATAGGTACTGGGATGCAACACTGATTGCAGCGGTTATGCCTAATCCTAATGTTTGGGAAGAAGAGTTTACTTATCACTATGCAGACAGAATGACTCAGTATTACTGGAAGCATGCAGCATTTGATGACTACCCTGTTGTAGGAGTTAGCTGGGAAGCTGCAGAAAAGTTTGCCGAGTGGAGAACCATTAACCTTAACAATGGACAGCAAATAAAATACGAAGGTGGTGGTGGCCTCTTCGGTGGTAAGAAAAAAGATAGGGAAGCTGCCGCGGCAGCCGCTGATGCAGGACCAGTACTTGGTGCTGTAGGACCTGCTGGACAAGCCGGTGGAGCAGCAGCAAGTACTTTTGTAGATATAAGCCCAATTGAAACTAGATACCCTAATTTCAGGTTGCCGACAGAGGCAGAGTGGGAATATGCTGCTAAAGGTGGAAGAGAGATTTCGAAGTACCCTTGGGGTAACCCTTACACTAGAAATAAGGATGGCTGTTTCTTAGCCAATTTCAAACCAGGTAGAGGAGCTTATGCAGATGATGGCTATTCATATACTGCACCAGTGAATGCTTTCCTTCCCAATCCATTCAACCTATACAACATGTCTGGAAACGTATCTGAATGGTGTCGAGATGATTTCTCTCCAATATACAATCCACTTGTATGGGATTTGAACCCAATGTTTACTTACAATCCTGAAACAGATAGCGACAGCCCACACTTTGGTAAAAAAGTAGTTCGAGGTGGTGCATGGAACGATATATCATACTATCTACAAACAGGAACAAGATCTTATGAATACCGTGATGTGGCTTCGGCTTCAATCGGCTTCAGATGTGCCATGGACTACCTTGGCCAACAATAATGACACCTAAATATTAATTTCAACTTCAACCTAACTCAGAAAAAAATGGCTAGTAAATTCGTTAACAACTTTTATGGCAATATAATGCCCAAGATCTATGGCCTAGGTGCTTCGGTCGTAATTGTTGGTGCTATGTTTAAGCTTGAAGGCTGGCCTGGCGCAACGCCTATGCTTGTTACAGGACTAAGTGTAGAAGCATTAATTTTTGCGTTCTCTGCTTTCGAGCCTAAAGGAACAGACTATACAAAACTATTATACGATCATTCAAAAGACAGTAATGGATCAGCTTCATCTGATAAAGGCGATATCTCTTTGCAAAAAATGCTTAAAGAAGCAGCGATAAGTAAAGAAGGTTTACAAAACCTTAAGGCTGGAATGGATAACCTGGCGAGTAATGCCAAGCAAATGGCGAACATGTCAAATGCATCTATTGCTACCGAAGAGTATGCTAAGAATGCTAAGACTGCTGCAGCTTCATTGGCTAAAATTGATCAGTCTAGTGCTCAGGCCGCTACCGCATTTAGTGAAGTAGCCAACACTGTCAAAGGATCAGGTAGTAACCAAGCGCAATTAAAAGCGGCTACTGAAGCATACCAAGTGCAACTGAAAGATGCGGCTACGCAACTTCAAGCCTTGAGTGGTGCTTACAAAACTGAATTAGCAGATACTGAATCTGTTGCAAAATATATGAAAGGCTACCTATCGAACATGGAAACCATGATCAAAGGAGCTATGAATACCGCTAAGCAGACGGAAGAGTTCCAAGGCCAAATGGCTAAATTGAATACTAATGTGACTTCGCTTAATAAGGTATATGGGGCAATGCTCTCTGCAATGAAACAAACTAACTCTTAAGCTGAAGGATAATGGCAGGAGGAAAAGAATCCCCGCGGCAGAAGATGATTGGCATGATGTATCTCGTGCTAACCGCTCTTCTCGCGCTACAAATTAAAGACTCGGTACTGGAGAAGTTCGTTTTGATGGAAAGGGGTTTGGAAGTTTCAAACTCATCTTTCTTAGATTATAACCAGACGATACTTTCGGATATAAAAGCAGACGTTGTTAACCAAGGTGATAAATCTGGTGACCAGGCGGTTGCAGCAGTCGCTCAAGGTGTAAGAGATTATACCAATGGACTTGCATCTTATCTCGATAATATGAAGTACGAACTTGGAAAAGTGGCTACTGGAGGCGATACATCAAAGCTAAGAGAGCGCTCTACATTAAAGAAATACGAAGAGCCTTCGAACTATTTAGTGAATCAAGGTTTTGCTGAAGAGCTACAAGAGAAGCTAGATGCTTATCCTGAGCAAGTGAATGCATTGATCAACTATTTGGGTAAAGAGGGTATGAATGCTGAATGGATGGAGTCTATCGCACTTAAGGCAGATGACATCAAAATGTATGAGAATAATAAGGAAGAGAAAGATAAAGACTACGCTAACTTTAACTTCTACAAAGCCCCATTGGCTTCTGTTCTTGCTCAATTGACATTCTATAAGAATCAAATTTATAGCAAAGAGGCAGTTGCACTCAACAAACTGAAGGCATTGGTAGGAACAGCGGTATCCGCAGACCCTAATAATGTTCCTCAAATAGGTGGATTAGCTTCGGTTGCTCCGACAAGGTCTGAAGAACCAGCGGCTACTGATGACAATGTAGCAAATACACCTACGAGTACTCCGAGTAAGCCTTCAGCAACTCAGGGTGACGCAATTAAAGCCGAAGAATTTCTCGAAGGTGCTTTTGCTGGAATCGATTATGCTCAGGCTACAGTGCTTTCAGAGTCTAACATCATAACTACAGGTCTTGACTTTAATGCTCAGGCTTTCCTCACATTAGGAAATTCTTCTTTGCAGCCAACAGTCAAAATTAACGGTCAAGAAATTGATGTTGTTAATGGAAGAGGTGTTGTAAACTTTAAGACTTCTGCTCGTGCAAATGAGTATGATGCGAATGGCTTAGCTAAGAAGACTTTTGATGTGGAAATCACTGCTGACGATGGAACAGGTAGCCAGATTACAAGGTCTACTACGCATGAGTACTTTGTCGCAAGACCAGTCATTGATGTGAGGTCTCAATCGGTAGATGTGCTGTACTTAGACTGTAATAATAACTTGAACATTAGTGTTCCTGCCTTAGGGCCAGCTTACCAGCCGAGTTTTACTGTTGCTGGTGCAACGTTTACAAAAGGTGCTGTGAAAGGTCAGATATCAGTTGTTCCGAATAACAGAGCAGTAAAAATCGATGTCTCTAGTAGTGGTCAATACATTGGTTTCAGAGAGTTTGAAGCTAGAAATGTTCCACTTCCAGTGCTTGATGTTAGACCAAACGGACAAGTTTATAATCCTAACGTGGGTCTTGATGATAGACCAACGCGTTTAGATTTAAGGCTAAACCCTGATGCTGCTTTTGCTGAAAAGTATCCTGATGACGCTAACTTTTACGTCACGAAAGGTGAAGTTTATTTGACTAGAGGAAAAACAAGAAAAGGTGTTATCAGAATTGATGGTTTAACGCCTGACGTAGACCTTTCTTCCATTCGTGCAAGAATGGCAGCTGGAGACCAGTTGGTGGTGTCTGTTGAAGAAATTTCTAGAGTAAACTATAAGAATGAGCAGATTCCGATCGTTTTCGTAGATAATATGACAATGATCATTAATTAGAATTTGAGATTATGATGAAGAGGTTATTCAGCTTATTATTAGTGCTGTTGTCGTTCTCGGTTTTAGCCCAAGAGGAAGGAACTGGAATTGATCCGGCTAAGTTTTTAGAAACTATTGAAAGCACTACGAAAGTAGCTGGACTCAATAGTGCACGGAAACAGAATAATGAGTTTTCTATTCGTCCAATTCGAGATGAAGATGTAATGTTTAGCATTCGTCTTTGGTCTAAAATGAATTTTAATGAAAAGCAGAATTCTAATTGGAATGCAAAGGAGTCAAGAATAACTAAAATCATCCTAGCGGGTATTCGCGATTATTACCGAGCACAAAATGAGGCTTTGGATCAAGTAGTAGGTATTACGCCTTATAAAACGCTTGAGAATGAAGTGAAGACTTTCAACGAAGATGACGTTATGTTGGAAGAAGATTTCAACAATAATTTGGCTGACTTTTCGACTCAGCAAGGTAATTATGATGAAACGCAGAGACCTAGAGCTCGTACGGCTTTAAAAATCAGAGAAGGTGGTATTTTTGCGAATTATACTAACGCGCGTTTAGACTCTGTTATTGATGCGGAATACGCGTCAAGTGCAGGTGCCAAGTCTCTTGATCCTGCAGTAAAAGGAGATCTGGATGTACTCTTATTAGAAGAAGATTTACTGTTTGATAGAAACCAGTCTTTAGCGAAATGGGACATCGTCTCTATTACATTGATTGCTCCGCCAAAAGCTTCGGTTGATGGTGCTGAACGTGAGATCGTAAAGATTAAATACCAGGACTTAACGGCTTACATTGCTAAGGTCTATGGAGAGAGTAATAAGGATGTGGCTTATTGGTACAATGAGCGAAACCCTCGTAATAAAGAGTTGAGCTTTGCACATGCTTTTGATTTGAGACTCTTCAGTACGTACATTACGAAGTTTCAGAACATTGGTGATGACAACATCCAAACGCTATATGGGAAAACAGATTATGACTACTCAATTATTGAGCAGGCCATGAGAAAGCGTTTCGAACTTTTAGAGAAAATGCATAATCTCTGGGAATACTAGAGATTGCTAATCATAAATGAAAAGGAAGCTATTTAGCTTCCTTTTTTTGTTGGAAGTAATTCTGAATAAGACGTGCCCTAGCGTCTCCAACCAATTCTGTTAGCTCCGCCTCAGAAGCAGCTTCTATCTTACTCATGGTTTTGAACTCCTTGAGCAATTTGTTGACGGTGACGCGGCCGAGCCCCTTTACATTCTCTAGTTCGAAGTTAAAACTGTTCTTACTCCTTAGGTCTCGGTGGAAAGTAACTGCAAACCTGTGCGCCTCGTCTCGCAGCCTTTGGATTAGGCGGAGGGATTCTGATTTCTTGTCGATATGTAGCGCAAATTGGTCCCCAGGAAAGTAAAGCTCTTCAAGTCGTTTAGCAATACCAATGATTGGTATGGTGCCGTACAGCCCTAGTTCTACCAAAGCATCGCAGGCGGCATTTAATTGACCCTTGCCGCCATCAATTACGATCAACTTAGGCAATGGAGCTTTTTCTTCTTGAAGGCGCTTATATCGCCTGCCGACCACCTCTTTCATTGACCCAAAGTCATCAGCACCCACTACTGTTTTAATTTTGTAGTGTCGGTAGTCCTTTTTAGCCGGACGCCCCATCTTAAAGCAGACCATCGATGCTACTGGGTTGGTGCCTTGAATATTAGAGTTGTCAAAGCACTCGATGTGTGTTGGTAGTTCTTTGAGTTGTAAATCGGTTTGAAGCTGCTTTAAGACCCTATTCCCTTTGTCTTTTACGTTCTCTAATGCGGCATATTTCTCCTTCTTAGAGAAGAGTGCGTTTTTGAGAGATAGGTCGATCAACTTCTTTTTATCTCCGATTTGAGGCTGGATAGTTTTAAAATTGTCTGAGACAAAGTCAATGGGCCTATTGACTAGCACTTCTTTGGCACTGCTTTGATATTGATCTCTCAATTGAATCAGAAGGAGCATTAAAATATCTTCATCAGACTCATCAAGCCTTTTCTTTACCTCAGAAGTCTGAGATAGATTGATTGTACCGTTTTTGATGCGGAGGTAGTTGACAAATGCCCACTTCTCATCCGTTATGATGGTGAAGACATCAAGGTCGGCAATCTTAGGGCTGACAACAATGGACCTGGATTGAAAGAGGCCAACCATATTGAGTTTTTCCTTATACATCTGTGCCTTTTCGAAGGCTAAGCCTTCGGCAGCTGCGGTCATTCTTTCTTTAAAGTACTGCTTCGGGATAGCCAGACTTCCTTTGAGAATATTGACGGCCTGATCGATGTCTTTTATATAGTCTTCTTCGGTTTGTAGTCCTTCACAAGGACCTTTGCAATTCCCGATATGGTATTCAAGGCAAACCTTAAATTTTCCTTTGGCAATGTTATCCTCAGATAAATCAAAGCGACATGACCTCAGGGTGAAGAGGCTATTAATCAACTTAAGCACGTTGTTCATCACCTTCACATTGGCATAGGGTCCAAAGTAAGTTCCGTTAGAAGGGATGAATTTTCGAGTGCTATAGATTCTCGGAAAGCGCTCATTAGATACGCAGATGTATGGGAAGGTCTTATCATCCTTAAGCAGGATGTTATACTTCGGTTGGTTTTGCTTGATGAGGTTATTCTCGAGTAAAAGCGCATCGAACTCTGAGTTAACGAGCGTGACCTCGATCTCTTTTATCTCGGTTACCAGTTTACGCGTTTTTCGGTTAACCCCGGTATTCTTATTGAAGTAACTGGAAACTCGTTTTTTGAGACTCTTTGCCTTCCCCACATAGATAAGTTTACCCTCATCGTTAAAGTAGCGGTAGACTCCTGGGCTATCAGGTAGTTTTAGTATTTCGGATGGTTTAAACCGAGCGACCTCCATGGGTCGAAATTAATAAATCTCGTCATCAAAGATGATGGTACTGTCAGATGTACTCATGATATCTGTAAATTTTTGACAGTCGATTTCCATACTGAGGTCTGCAGGTCTATCAAAGAAAGACTTTTGAATGCCCAGCGTTGAGTCTGCATAAACTTTTTGCATAAACTGAGCAACTATTGGCATAGCCGTTCTTGCGCCTTGCCCGTCTGCCCAGTATTTAAAGTGGATGGCTCTATCGTCTCCACCAACCCAAGCACCAGCCACTAAGTCTTGCGTAATGGCCATAAACCAACCATCAGAAGCATTCTGAGTAGTTCCAGTCTTAGCACCAATTTCATTCTTCTCCTGCTTTGCATCAACTAGTCCATACCGAAAATATAAACCCCGCCCTGATCCAGACTTAGCAGTTTCTTGGAGCATATTCAGCATTACATAAGCTACATCTTCACTAATCGCTCTGCTCTTTCTCGGCGGTTCATTATAGATAACGTTTCCAAACCTATCCTCAATCCTACTGACATAATAGGGTTCTACATGTACTCCTTTATTCGCGAAGGTTCCATAGGCACCAACGAGTTCGTGCAACGATGCGACTTCGGTTCCCAAGGCTATGGAGTAGTAAGGAGGAATGGTGCTCTTGATGCCAAGTCTTTTGGTCATATCAACAACCTTTTCAGGTTTTACAATATTCATTACCCTTGCCGTGATAGAGTTTACCGATTTTGCCATGGCTAATTTGAGGGTCATTTCGTCTCCGCTAAAACGACTTTCAGCATTTTGTGGGCTCCATGGCTCATCTTGGAAAGGAATGTCAATAGATATGGCTTCATCCTTGAAAGTATAGCATGGAGAGTATCCTTGCTCCACAGCCGTGGCATAAACAAAGGGTTTGAAAAGTGATCCAGGCTGTCTTTTTCCTAAGCGCACATGATCATACTGAAAGTGGGTATAATTAATACCGCCAACCCATGCTTTTATGGCACCAGTTTTAGGGTTGGTGGCCATAAAACCACTTTGGAGAAACTGCTTGTAATAACGAATAGAATCAACAGAGCTCATGAGCGTGTCAATATCACCGTTCCAAGAAAAGACGGATAGCTTTTTCTTCAAGTTCATGTAATAATCAACAGAATCAGATTTTTTGCCATATTCCTTGACCAGGTTTCTATATGCCTTAGTTCTAGGAATCACGTTCTCTTCCATGAAGTTCTCAATGTCTCGACCTTTAGCGTCAATCCATAAGCTTCTGTCTTCAACGGATAATAGCGTATCAAAACGATGTTGTAATTGGCGCATGGCACTATCGGTGGCTTGCTCTGCATAAGCTTGCATACGGCTATCAATGGTTGTGTAAATTTTTAATCCATCAGCATAAAGGTCATAGCCTAGATTATTGACTAGCCTTCTCAGGTCACCACCAGCTACACCTCTAAAATACTGGGCAAGTCCAGCGTTTTGATCTTGCTGTTTCAAGGTAAGTTCAATGTCTTTTGGCCTTAGGGTGTCATATACCGCTTGGTCTAAGAAACCATACTTCACCATTTGACTCATCACTATATTTCGTCTTCGCTTAGAGTTTTCGGGGTTATTGTCTGGTCGATAAGTGGTGACTCCTTTTTGCATACCGGCCAATACAGATGCTTCGGGTACTGTTAATTCGCTAGGGAGTTTATTGAAATATGTTTTTGCAGCAGACTTAATGCCATAGGCGTTGTTACCAAACTCTACTGTGTTATAGTACATGGCCATGATTTCAGGCTTAGTATATGACTTCTCAAGTCTAACCGACAGAATCCATTCTTTCGTTTTGTAGATCAACTCGTCAAGAACCCTGCTCTTTCCTTCTAGCCCTCCTTTATCTCTTTCGCTCACAACTCTTGTAGAGAACAACTGCTTGGCTAATTGCTGGCTAATCGTACTACCACCACCTTTTCGGTTGAAAGTAAGCACCCCATAGGCCACACGGAACATACTCTCTAAGTCAATTCCCGAGTGCTCTTCAAAGCGAATATCTTCGGCTGCCAGGAGCGCATTTGTGAGGTTATCACCCAGTTCATCATAAGTAACGGGGTTTCGGTTATCACGAAAGTAACCTGAACCCAGTTGAACGCCATCTGAAGTATAGAGTGTGGAAGTTAGGTTTTGCTCAGGATTTTCTAGTTGAGAATAAGACGGCAATTCACCAAACCAATTGTTCGCATTAGAACTTACCGCCCAGATGTAAGTTGGTAAACCAACAGCGGCCAAAACAAAAAATACCCAAGCAGCGATGGTTAGCTTTTTTAACAAAGGTCGGTTTTGGGCTATTTTACTTTTTAAACTCATCTATCGATAAAATTTCTCATGAAAGTCCAGGTACTCGTCAATCTTCTCACTATCGAATAAGAACTGTAAGTTGTCGATAGAGATAGCAAAATTATGAAAATTAGCGTCTTCTTGATCAATACTCTCTGCTAAGACTTCTGAAAGCACATCTCTATAACGTTCGGAAGCCGATTTAGTCTTGAATGAGTTAATATAAAGTATTTCCACATTCTCATTCTTTTTTAAGGTAAGGCTTCCTATTGAAAGCCTCTGGTTTGGAAACCGTTCTGCATTGAGCGAATTGATCAATGCTTTTATTCCATCTACTCCATTAATGGACTTATCAATTGTAATCGCAACTAGATGTTGTTGTTGGAAATCCTCACTAAAGTCAAAGCCTCTTTCTGTCAATAGTACTTCCTTAGTTGGTTTTAGGCTAGCGATCAATGCGGTGGCGTAATCAAACAAAGCTCCTTCAGTATACTTTAAAGTGAACTCTTCTAAGGCTTTTTCATACGGGAAGAGGCCTTCAGTCTTTGCCTTCAGTATAGCGGACAGCAGTTCCACAGTTGGTAAGAAATCGGCATCTTCAAAAGAGCCCAAGGCAGCCTTCAACATTTGGTCAGCCTCTACATAGTTTCCTGATTCATATTTGGCGTAGGCATCTGCGTATTGTTGCTGAAGCCTTAGGTTTCTAGCTTCTTTTTCCTGCACGTAATTTGGGTTGATTAACACTTTAGCGGTTAGGCTAGCAGGGAACTCTGCAATGATCAATCGTTTATACTCAGCAGCGCGACTGACATCTGTGTTTTCGAAGAGGGTGTAAAGTGCAAAAAGTGTCTCGAGCCTAAAATCTGTTTTAGGATACCTGCTAAGGAGTGTTTCATAACTGACAGCTGATTCATCCTCTCTTTTCAGCCCAAACCTATAAATCCTTCCTAGATTAAAATATGCCTCTTGAATTTTGGCATTCGCTAGGTCTTTCTGCTGGGCAGATTTTGGTACTGTTGCCAATAGTTTTTGTTTTTTTGCTTCAAACCCTTCCTCACTACTATTTGAAGACTCATCTCCTTCCGTATTTGCTTGATCAGCACTAGCCACCACAGAAGGATCTCTCCCTGCGGCAACGGAAGTTTTACTAGATCTTCTCCAGTTGTCTTCAAGCGGTCTATTTCCCCAGGTGCTATTAAACTCTTGTTCGCCTTGACTGATAGCCGCCTGATTATAGAAATACCAAGTGGCGTCATCAGAAATGTCTGTGTTCGTATTGTTGACTGTTGGTATGAGTGAGTTAGCCTTTCTCTTCTGCTTCTCAAGTTCTTTCTGTTTCTCAGCCTCTGCACGTAAATGTTGATCTAAAAAGGCATCCAAGGAGATTGGGTTCATTTCCGATAAGGACAACAGACTGTCATTGAGTGAAATGGTATTGAGTTGTGTTACAAAGTCTTTTAGAATCTCCTGCTTCTCGACAATCGCTTCATAATTCTCAATGTCTTTTGGAAGCTTTGCGATCGCACTGTCATAGTATTGACTCGACAGTGGGTAGTTCTCATAAGGGTCAAAATAGATTTCGCCCAACTTTAAGAAGTTTAGCCCTTGCTGACGGGTATCTGGCTGTTCCACTTGAGTTCCCACCCTATAATTGGCGATGGCGTTGAGCAGTTTGCCGCGCTGCTCTTCCATCTGACCCATTACATAGAAGATTTTGTCTTGGTACTCCAAGTTCTTTCCATCCTTGAGCATTTTGTCAAAGGTTTTGTACACCTTTTCCATTCTTTCAGCGCTAGCGCGCGAGTAATCAGTCAGCGCCATTTTATTCAATTCAGAATGGAAGACTAATTCATATGGAGGATTCCCTTTTAAGGCCAAATCGTAATAGTCAAAAGCTTCTTGGCCCTCACCATTATTTTGGGCTATCTGGCCGAGTATAAAGTTTGTTCTTGCTCTTTGGTCACGATTCACGATGAGTCCATTCACATTTTCTAGTGCGATGGCGATTCCCGCTTGGTTCCCTAGTCTTTGGTGATAATAGGCCAGAAGGACTTGATAGTCTTGGTTGTTTTCTGGCGTGAGTTTTTGCTCGAGGGTCAGGTAATTTGAGACATCAGTAGCCTTATCCATTTCACCCATGTCCATATAGGTGCGCATAAGGGCAATAAGCGCGGCTTGGCGAGCACCAGTATCCTTACTCGTCTGATTGATATATTGGAAAGTTTCAACCGCATATTGAAACTGTGCCCTCAGGTGTCTGATTTTACCAATTAATAAGTAACTGTCGTCTACCCAGTCGCTAGTTTTATACCATTCAATAACCCGAGATGCCTTTTCAAAAGCATCATCAAGCTTTTCTTCATTGCCTTGAACAGTACCTGAGTCGATGTCTGGAAACACCTTCAGTACATCATTGAAGTTGTATTCGTAGTTATCTTCAAGGCTTTGATATACTTCTTCGATGTATAGATTTGAATAGAAATAGCCATTATAGCGGGCATTCACGTTTTGGTAGCCTTTTGAATTGCAACCAGCTACTCCGAGAAAGAGGAAAAGACAAAAAAGTCGAGTGATATGTAAATTGTTGATTCTCAAATCAGACTAAGTTCTGAATAGCAACGAAGAATAAGGCGCAATTAATACAATAAAAGGTGTCTGGCTCGATTTTAATCAATATTTTTGTTTTCCGTGACTTTTAATTGTGGCTCGATTCAAGAAGACCCTTTCTAACTGGCTTAATACCAGACATATTTTCATCGTTCAGAATGAGGAAGACTTTTCTGAGAAGGCCACCTATAAGTTTACTTATGCAAAGATAGCTTTCTTTAGCTTCTTGGCATTTTTGGTAGTCCTAACGATTGGTATTTATCTCGTAAATACGGTGCTTGCCCAATGGTTTGACCCACGCTATGCCGAACAAGAGACGCGCAAAGATTTAGTGCAAATGAGCATTTCTCTAGACTCACTTAACCAAGAGCTAGAGAATAGAGATCAGTTCATCACCAGTTTTAAGAAGATCATGCAAGGAGACGTTGTTTCCAATGAGGTTCCCGAAACAGAAGCCACACAGCCACGGCAAGCCAACAACAGGAAACAATTGGAAGAGACAGATTCTGTGTTTAAGGCGGAGTTTGAAAAAGGCGGAGACTTTCTCTTGACTGGTGAGATTGAAAATGACGAACTCAGACAGCTCTATTTTTTCTCACCTATTACAGGCTATATTTCTGAAGCATTTAATGGACAAACGAAGCACTACGGTATTGACATTGTTGCTAAAAAAGATGAACCTGTTAAAAGTATAGCTGACGGAACCGTGATTTTAGCAAGTTGGACACAGTCCGAGGGCAATGTAATTGCAGTACAGCACAGAGAGAATTTAATTTCGATCTATAAACACAACGCTACACTCACAAAAGAAGTGGGTGACTTTATCACAGCAGGTGAAATTGTGGCCATCATTGGCAATACTGGAGAATTGACCTCTGGTCCACACTTACACTTTGAGTTGTGGTACAATGGTTCGGCCGTAAACCCGGAAGAATTCATTTCGTTTTAATCAGACTAAACAGATTGAACCATGTTTTCAAAAGGAGAAAAAAAATCAGCCGAAGAACTTAGCCAAACGAGTAATATCATTGGTAAAGAAACGGTGCTAGAAGGCAGTATAGAATCTGCTGGAAATATCCGTATTGAAGGCAAGGTGTTTGGCAATGCAAAAGCTAAAGCCAAGTTTGTAATGGGCAATGATGCCTATGTGGACGGAAACGTAGTGGCGCGTTCGGGAGAAGTAGGTGGAAACATTAGAGGGAACATCGAGATTTCAGAACTCCTTATCCTTAAGCCTACGGCTGTAATTAATGGTGATATACTCACCAATCAGTTGGTAGTAGAGCCGGGTGCTACTTTTAATGGAGGTTGTAAAATGGGCCATTTGGCAAAAGACATTGTCATCACAATACCAGAAAGCCGTGCCACAGAAAGAAAAATCAAAAGGGCCTAACAACCCGAATAGTTACCTCAAATACTCTCAGCTCGGTATTCAGCTGTTTCTAACCATTGGTGTTTGTGCGTGGCTAGGCTTCAAAATGGATGAGTCTTGGAATAACGGAAAGCCCTTGTTCATCATTCTAATGATTCTTGTCGGTACTACTGGTGCCATTTACATGCTCTATAAGTCGCTGCCCAAAGACTAGCCGAAAGTCATATCTTTTTTACTTCTTCGCTTCATCACTAGTTTCCAAAGACCTACTTTTGCGGCATGCAAAGCTTGGGCAAGCAAATCACCGTATCCATAATCGTTTCGTTAGTACTAGCAGGAATCGTTTTTGGTTTGCAGCAGATGGAAAGTAGCGCACCTTTTATTCATCAAAAGGTGTGGTCTATTGTCATTTTCTCAGCAATTCTTGCCCTGATAGTCGTCATTATTGGTGACTGGGGACTTAGGAATATGGATGCTCAAAGTCGACCTAATTTATTTCTAGGCTTGACAGTTTTGAGACTGCTTTTAAGTATGGGCTTTGTGGGTATTGTACTCTTTGTAGGTATCGAGGGTAGGGTCATTTGGGTGGCCAATTTTTTCGTAGCCTATTTATTCTATTTAGTATTTGAAATATATAGCATTCTGTCTAACTTGCGCGCCATTTCGACAGAGGCCGAAAAAACATGATGAAAAATAACAGAACTAAATTTCCCAATTTACTGATCATAAGCCTCTTAATAACGCTTTTCAGTATTGCCAACAGTTCAACCTTATTTGCCGCTTCAGACAGCGGAGACGAGGAAAAAGAGGCTGGAGGTACAGACTTCATCATGCATCACATTGCAGATGACTACCAATGGCACATCATAACGCTTGGTCATACGCATGTAACCATCCCTTTACCGATGATCATTTACGATCATGGAGAATTAAAATTCTTCATGTCATCTAACTTTTATGATGAGCATCACGAGCCAATCGCTCATGCAGGTTACATGATTGATCATGACAATGGTAAACTAGTGAGAGCAAGTGAAGGACATGGCGAAGAGGCTGGTCACGATGCTGAAGCTGGTCATGAAACAGAAGTGGACCACGCTGTGGCAACTACTGACGACCATGCAGAAGCCAAGTCTGATTTCTTGAACCTGTCGATCACTAAGAATGTCGCTTCACTTTTCTTGAGCATATTCTTAATGCTGATCACGTTCATTACGATAGCAAAAAGATATAAAGACGGAGTAGCTGCACCAAAAGGACTTCAATCTCTATTCGAACCCATCATTGTTTTCATTAGAGACGACATAGCTAAGACTAACATTGGAGAAGATAAGTACAAGCGCTTTATGCCCTTCTTATTAACGATGTTCTTCTTCATACTTTATAACAACTTATTAGGGCTTACGCCAGGCGCTGCCAACCTTTCAGGTAATATCGCAGTCACCTTGAGTTTAGCTTTAATAACATTCTTCATCACACAGTTTAATGGTAAGAAAGCGTACTGGGGGCATATTTTTGCGACTCCAGGTGTACCGCTGCCTTTGAGGCCTATTATTCTTGTAGTGGAGGTTATCGGAATTTTCACTAAGCCTATTTCACTTACACTTCGTTTGTTTGCTTCAATTACAGCAGGCCACATTGTAGTGTTGAGTATTGTTGGTTTAGGGTTTATACTTAATAGTGTAACTGTAGGAGTTGTGGGAACACTTTTCTCTGTAGTGATCACTTTAATTGAAATATTGGTGGCTGTAATTCAGGCATATGTCTTTACGCTGTTCTCTTCGATGTATATCGGGCAGGCAGTAGATGACGGTCATCATTAATTAGTACGAATACCATTGTTTCATTTATAACAAATACAATTATGTTATCTATTTTATTAACTGCTGGTTATGCCCTTATGGGAGCTGGTATTGGTGCTGGTCTTGTTGCAATAGGCGCAGGACTTGGTATCGGAAAAATTGGTGCTTCTGCTATGGAAGGTATGGCACGTCAACCTGAAGCTGCAGGTAAATTGCAGTCTGGAATGTTGATTATTGCTGCACTTATCGAGGTAATTGCGCTTTTCGGTGTTGTAGCTTGTTTCTTGCTTGCAACTAACGCTGATATCGTAGCAGCGCTTTAAGAAGTATTTGAAGAGTTTCAGACTTAGCATTAGGCTGGTCTGAAGCTTTTCTTTTAAAAAAAACTTAGAAATGGATATTCTTACCCCAGATACCGGATTATTTATCTTCCAAACCATAGCATTTATACTGCTATTGTTCGTGTTAGGTAAATTTGCCTGGAAGCCGATTTTGAATGGGCTTAAAGAAAGAGAAGATACGATTGAAGGTGCTTTACTTGCTGCAGAGCAAGCCAAGAAAGACATGGAAGCTTTATCTGCTGATAATGCTAACCTTTTAGCTGAAGCGAGATCTGAGCGTGACGCGATATTGAAAGAAGCAGTGGCTGCGGCAAGTAATATTGTAGAAGGAGCAAAGGAAGATACTGGTAAGATCACCGCTAAGATGATCGAAGATGCCAAGTCAGTAATAGAAAATGAGAAAAGAGCGGCATTGGCTGATGTGAAAACATTGGTTGCTAAGCTTTCATTGGAAATCACTGAAAAAGTACTTCGCAAAGAATTGAGCGATAAAAAAGCGCAAGAGTCTTTAGTGAACGACTACGTAAAAGATTTGAACTTAAACTAATTCTGACGAATGTCTGAATATAGAATTGCTTCCAGATACGCTAAATCCTTGCTTGACCTAGCGGTTGAAAAAGGGCAGTTGGAAGAAGTGAATAAGGATATGCTGATGTTCTCTAATCTTGTAAAAGAGAATAGAGATTTATTATTGATGCTGAAAAGCCCAATTGTCACGCATGACAAAAAGTTAGCTGTTTTGAATCAGATTTTTGAGGGTAAAGTCAATGACTTAACGCTTGCGATCTTTAGAATTCTAACCAGAAAACAAAGAGAAGAGTACCTTGATCAAATTGCGGTGGAATTTCACCATCAATACAACATTAATCAGGGTATCGCAGAAGCGACTGTGACAACCACTTTCAAACTTGATGCTAAGACTAAAGCGGAGTTCGAAAAGATTGTTGCCAAGATTTCTGGTAAAGCAGTAGAGCTTAAAGAAGTGATTGATGAAGAACTAATTGGCGGGTTTATCCTTAAGATTGGTGATCGTCAAATAGATGATTCTGTAAGTTCAAAATTGAAAGCGCTTAAATTAGAGTTCTCTAAGAACTACTACGAAAAAGCATTTTAAATAAGATTTTAACATTAACTGTAATATAAAATGGCAGACGTAAGACCTGATGAAGTATCAGCAATATTGAGAGAGCAACTCTCAAACTTCAAATCAGAAGCCGAATTAGAAGAAGTAGGAACAGTACTTCAAGTAGGTGATGGTGTAGCCAGAATCTACGGATTATCTAAAGCACAGTCAGGAGAGCTCTTAGAGTTCGAAAATGGCTTAAGGGCTTTGGTACTTAACTTGGAAGAGGACAATGTAGGTGCCGTGCTTTTAGGTGAGTCTGCTGGAGTTAGAGAAGGTGACACGGTAAAAAGAACTGGTCGAATTGCTTCTGTAAACATCGGTGAAGGCGTTGTTGGTCGTGTTGTGGATACTTTGGGTATTCCAATCGATGGCAAAGGCCCAATCGAAGGCGAAACTTTCGAGATGCCATTGGAGCGTAAAGCACCAGGTGTAATTTATCGTCAGCCGGTAAATGAGCCATTACAGACAGGTATCAAGGCGATTGACTCAATGATTCCAATCGGAAGAGGTCAGCGTGAGTTGGTAATTGGTGACCGTCAGACAGGTAAAACTGCTGTGGTAATTGATACCATTTTGAACCAAAAAGAATTTTATGATGCTGGCGAACCAGTATTCTGTATCTACGTAGCGATTGGTCAAAAGGCCTCTACAGTTGCTGGTATTGTTGCAGCCCTTGAAAAAGGTGGTGCAATGGACTATACGGTAGTTGTTTCTGCTTCTGCAGCTGATCCTGCACCAATGCAATTCTTTGCTCCATTTACTGGTGCAGCCATTGGTGAGTATTTCAGAGATACGGGACGTCCTGCATTAGTAGTGTATGATGATCTTTCTAAGCAAGCAGTTGCTTACCGCGAAGTGTCTCTTCTTCTAAGAAGACCTCCGGGACGTGAAGCTTACCCTGGTGATGTATTCTATCTTCACTCAAGATTATTGGAAAGAGCAGCCAAGATAAATGACAATGATGAAATCGCAGCTGCGATGAATGATTTGCCAGAATCTTTGAAGGGTAAAGTAAAAGGTGGTGGATCGTTAACGGCCCTTCCTATTATTGAAACTCAGGCTGGTGACGTTTCTGCATATATCCCTACCAACGTTATTTCGATTACCGATGGTCAGATCTTCTTGGAAACTAACCTTTTCAACTCAGGTGTGCGCCCTGCGATTAACGTAGGTATTTCAGTATCTAGGGTTGGAGGTAATGCTCAGATCAAGTCAATGAAGAAAGTAGCGGGTACATTGAAACTAGACCAAGCACAGTTCCGTGAATTGGAAGCCTTTGCTAAGTTTGGTTCTGACCTTGATGCTGCGACTCAGTTGACTATCGATAGGGGTAGAAGAAACCAAGAGATTTTGAAGCAACCACAATTCACGCCTTCTGCTGTAGAAGATCAAGTAGCAATTATCTACGCTTCTACTAAAGGATTGATTGACAAAATACCTGTAGATAGAGTGAGAGAGTTCGAAAAGGAATTCATTACTGTATTGAGAGCTACTCATGCAGACTCAATGAATGACTTGAAAGCAGGAAAGCTTTCTGATAGAGCTATTGCTTCTTTGAAGAAGGTTACTGAAGAATTGTCTTCTAAATACTAATTAAAAATAGGGCCTAGCCCATTTAATAATAGCCTATGGCAAGCTTAAAGGAAGTAAAAGAAAGGATTGTTTCTGTCAGTTCTACGCAACAGATCACTAGAGCCATGAAAATGGTGGCAGCTGCGAAGTTGAGAAGATCACAAGAGAGAATCACCCAATTACGCCCTTACTCTGAGAAATTAGGCGCCTTACTAGCCAATGTTTCTTCTGGTAACTCAGATGAAGGCATGGATACTTATGGCGAAGTTAGAGAGGTAAAGCGAGTGCTTTTTATCCCCGTAACTTCTGACCGAGGGCTATGTGGTGCTTTTAACTCTAATGTTTTCAAAGGAGTTAGAAACGAACTAGCGGCCGAAGGCTATGCTAATGCGGAAGTGGAGTTTTTGCCGATTGGGAAAAAAGCCTTCGATTTCTTTAAGAAAAAGAAGGATCCAGTAAATGATAAGCACTGGAACGTTTTTGGTAACCTATCTTTTGATGTAGTGAGAGCTGCTGCAGAAGAGGCTATGGAAGGCTTCGAGTCTGGTAAGTATGATAAAGTAGTGTTAGTCTATAACGAGTTCAAAAACGTGGCCACTCAGTTTGTAAGAACTGAGCAGTTCTTGCCGATCGTTGAAAACCCAATAGATGTAAACGCTACTACGACTACTGAGTACATCTACGAGCCGTCTAAGGATTTTATTATTGACGAATTAATTCCTAAGTCGCTTAAAATTCAGTTATACAAAGCAGTATTAGAATCTAATGCTTCTGAGCACGGTGCGCGTATGACAGCCATGAGCAAAGCGACTGATAACGCTGGAGATTTATTAAAAGACCTTCGATTGACTTATAACAGAACGCGTCAAGCAGCCATTACCAAAGAGATCCTCGAGATTGTTGGTGGTGCAGAGGCTTTGGCTGCTGATGGTTAAGATTAAATTGAAACTAGATATATTGGAACCCTGACGTAAGTCAGGGTTTTTTTATGGAAAAAATAATTGCCTTTGTACAGAACCTGAGCCTTGATATAACAGCTGGTGCTATTATTTCAAGTCTTTTTGTCGCCAAGGTGTTTGGGGTGGTTTTGACATTCGAGATTGTTTTGGGTTTGGGTATTGCGATCTGGCTGATTTATAGTGCAGACCATTTATGGGATGCTCATCGGGTAAATGGGCAAGCCGTAAACCCTCGCCATGCATTCCATCAGAAGTACTTTAAAGTTCTCAGCGTAATATCCCTATTGGTTTTTGGAATTGGGGTCTATAACACGTTTCAATTACCAGTTGAAACAATAAAGGCCGGCCTCGGATTGGTCGTCTTAACGGCATTGTATTTTCTCTATTTAAAACTGAGTAAGACCAGCTCACAGAAGGAATTATTTGCGGCCTTTGTGTATGTGGCCGGAATATTTATTGGGCCCATTAGTTTATTGGCATCATGGGATTGGATGTTTCTGGTGGTCTTTGTCCAATTTTTCCTTTTAGCCTATGTCAACCTCATGTTATTTCCATTATTCGAAATGGAGGCTGACAATAGGCAAGGGATGGCATCAATTGCCTTGAATAGGGGGGCAAAATCAACAAAGAGACGGATTGGTATAGCGTCAGTCATCAACGAACTCATCATTGTCGTTTGTATAGGTTTTGGATTTAATGACAACAAAGCACAGTTTATGATTTTAGCCATGTCGCTTACACTATTGCTTTTAATCCAAGCGCCTACTTTTCTCAAAAGGTATAATCTTTATCGAATCATTGGGGACGGTATTTTCTTTCTTCCAGGTCTAGCACTTTTGTGAGCAATAATTTCAATACCATAGCACCTGTTTATGATTTCTTGGCGAAAATGGTTTTCGGGAGGTCATTAGAGCGTGCGCAGGCGGCCTTTCTCTCCGATCTTGAGACTAAGGTTAAGGCTAAAGTCTTAATCGTAGGCGGAGGTACAGGTAAGGTTTTAGAGTTACTTCCTGAGGGTCTTGATTTGCAGATTGACTATGTAGAAATGTCAAAAGGCATGCTTGAAAGAGCAAAAGGGCGTGTTTCTAAGGGTAATCATGTTCAGTTGATTTGTGAGGATGTTCGTAAGGTGAAAGGACAGTATGACTTCGTTATCACTAATTTTTTCCTCGATTGCTTTTCTTCAAAAGACCTTGGGACTATTCTTTCACACTTGAAAGGGCTTCTTGATTCAGGAGGAAAACTCTTCGTGACAGATTTTTATCCTACCAATGTTTGGCATCAAAAACTGCTGATCCAGAGCATGCATGTGTTCTTTAAGATCGCGTCTCGATTAGAGGCCAATGAACTCATTAACATTCATGAGCGGATTAAGGACATCGACTTGATTCCTACAAAATTAGCGTTCTTTAGTAGAGGATCGGTATTCTCTGCCGTTTATGAGCGCCTACCTCACTAGGACTTTCAGTGTAACTACTTTATTACTTTCATCAATAATTCTAATCAGGTTTAAGCCTTTATCCATTCGGCTAGTAGAGATTTCAAGGAATTCTTCCCTTAACAGTGCATATTTCTCTTCTCTTAAGATTACTTGCCCTCTAGGGTTTAGAATTGTCAAGTATAAGGTTTGATCTCGTTCAACAGTGTAGCTGATCCTTAATTGGTCACCCTTATTTATTGGGTTAGGATAGGCCTTATAGCTGGCATTGAACTGATTTTCTATTTTAACAGACCTGATTTCTCAGAAATCAAATTCTCCGATGAAGTCGGTCTGCTTTAGTCGGCAGAAAGAAGTGCCTTTCATCGGAGAAGTATCTATGTAGGTATAATACAGTAGGTCATCGCTGTTTCCTGCTCCATCGATAATGCTTACCGTTTCAAAATTCGATCCATCTGTACTGTGCTCAATGGTATAGAAAGTGTTGTTAATTTCAGACGCGGTTACCCAGTCTAGTTTCACCTGGCTCTCTTTGTAATTGTTAACCTCAAAGGAGATAAGTGTAATAGGTAAAGCGTTATTCTCAATTGATCCTAGCGTATAATATTGTCCATTTGTAAAGTCGACATCAAAAGTTGCGGTTTTGGCATTGCTGACGATTGACTCCTTTGAAGAGAGTTTTTCTTCGCATGCAAAATGCGAATAATTATAGGCTACGGACTTACTCAAGGTTCTTGCTATCAAGCCCTTTTTTCTCTAAAACTGATATTTACCCAGGGCTGTTTCTATGGTAAGTTTTTTGTTGTCTGACTTTTCTACGCGGCCGACTATCTGTGCAGGAATGCCAAAGGACTGTGAAATAGATATTATTTCGTCAGCAATACTCTTGTCTGCATATATCTCCATGCGATGACCCATGTTGAAGACTTTATACATCTCCTTCCAATCTGTACCGCTTTCTTCTTGAATTAATTTGAAAAGAGGAGGTACTTCGAATAGGTTGTCTTTGATGATGTGTAAATTATCTATGAAATGGAGGATTTTAGTCTGTGCACCACCACTGCAATGGATGACTCCACCAATTTCATTTCTAAATTTTTTGAGGATTTCGACCATTACCGGAGCATAAGTTCTAGTAGGAGACAGCACAAGTTTACCTGCGTCAAGTGGTGATCCATCAATTGCATCCGTCAATTTCTTTGAACCGGAATAGACTAAATCGCCTGGTACACTTGGATCGAAACTTTCAGGATATTTCTCAGCTAGATATTTGTCGAAAACATCGTGTCTTGCAGAGGTAAGACCATTTGAACCCATGCCTCCATTGTACGCTGTTTCATAAGTAGCTTGACCATAAGACGCTAAGCCTATTATGACTTGTCCAGGTTGAATCTTTTCGTTGGTAATAACATCTGCTCGCTTCATTCTAGCGATTACGGTGCTGTCTACTATAATACTTCGAACTAAATCGCCAACATCTGCAGTTTCGCCTCCCGTACTGATAATGTTCAGTCCATTATCGCGAAGCATTTGCAAAACATCTTCTGTACCATTGATTAAGGCGGAAATGACTTCACCTGGAATCAAGTTCTTATTTCTACCAATAGTTGAGGATAACAAGATGTTGTCAGTAGCTCCTACACAAAGGAGATCATCGATATTCATGATGATGGCATCTTGTGCTATGCCTTTCCATACACTGATATCGCCAGTCTCTTTCCAATACATGTAAGCCAAAGAGGATTTGGTGCCTGCTCCGTCAGCGTGCATAATGTTGCAGTAAGCATCATCGCCACCCATAAAATCGGGAACGACCTTACAGAAAGCTTTTGGAAATAGGCCCTTGTCAAGGTTTTTGATGGCATTGTGCACATCTTCCTTTGAGGCAGAGACCCCGCGTTGCATGTATCGGTCGTTCATCTTCAGAATATTATTTTACAAAAATAAGAAAGCCTCCAAATATGGAGGCCTTTCATGTATTTTAACTTCAAAGTTCTAGCGAAATACTAGTTTTGATCCACATTGATCACTTTGAATTCTGTTCTTCTATTTTTTTGATGCTCTTCTTCTGAACATTCAACGTCATTGGTACAGCCATTGATTAATAAAGATTCGCCATAACCTTTCGCAACTAGCCTTTCTCTGTCAATTCCTTTTGTAATGATATAATCAACTGCAGCTTGAGCCCTTCTTTGTGAAAGGCCCATATTGGCGTCATCATCATCACGTGAATCTGTGTGAGAGCTAATTTCTATTTTGATCTCTGGGTTGTCATTGAGTAGTTGCACCAACTTATCTAATTCTGAGGCAGCATCAGATCTGATTTCTGCTTTTGCTAAATCATAATAAATGTTTTCAAGCAAGATGATGGCATCCAAAATGATTGGATCCAGTGTTAGGTCTTCATTAAATACTTTCTCTGTAAACCTTTCAACTAAGTCTTCTTGTGCTATGCCTTGTCCTATGGTTGAAAATATTTTTCTCGAAAGGAAAAAGGCACTCTTCTCACCTTGCAAGGTATAATCTTTCTCAGGGTCAATCGGGAAACTGAATGATCCGCCACGGCTACTCAATACGTCATCCACTAATTCGCCATTTGCGTCTAATAGTTTTACGCGAACATCTCCTAAGATTACCTGAGTGCTATCCTCATTTCGTTGGTAAGTGGTTCCGCGTAATGCATAAGTGATTTTTTTCAGGTCGCTAGAATTATCAACGAAACTATAAAGGTCATCTCCACCTTTACCGCCTTCTCTATTGGAGGTGTAAAAGCCTTCAAATGGAAAGTCTGAATAGATCAATCCAAAGTCGTCAGCGGCAGAGTTAAATGATGGGCCTAAGTTTCTTATCGTCACAACCCCACCTTTGTTTTCAGCAGAGAATAAGTCTAGCATGCCGAAGCCTGCGTGCCCGTTTGAAGCAAAATATAGTTTGTTGTCAGGCGCTACATATGGAAAAACCTCATCACCTGATGTATTGATTGAAGCACCCATGTTACTCACGTTGGCCCATCTGCCGCGGTCGTTTAATGTTGCTCTATAAATATCAGAACCACCAAAACCACCTGGTCTGTCGGAGGCAAAGTACATGGTAGTACCTGCTAGATTGAAAGAAGGAGAGGTATCCCAATATTCCGGACTATTGATTGGCATGGAGACTGGAGTACTCCATTTGCCGTTCTTTTTGTAGGAGATAAATAAGTCTACGCTTCTTCTGCTTTTCTTACCATCAGTATTTCCTTTCGCAAAAACCATGGTGTTGCCGTCAGGGCTAAAAGCCAAAGAGCCTTCGTTCACATTTTGAGAATTGAAAAGCTCTGGTAATTGACTCAGTGTAGCGGCATCAGGTGTTAAGCCTTCTACACCTACTTTATACAAGTCACTGAAAGGGACATTGTACCGGTTAAAGGTCCCTGCTTCACGCGTGCTTGAAAAATAAAGTTCGTTATTAAAAAAGGTAGGGCTGTATTCCGATTCTGGCGTGTTGATTTCATCGAGAGGCTTCAGGTCCACATTTCTGACATATAGACTGATACTGTCTAGTTTCTCTAGGTTCTTAATTTCTTGTTGTGCCCTTTCTTTATAAACCTCAATCGTTGCGAAATTAGCGTAAGTAGAAAGTACCTTTTTCGCATTTTCATACTGTTCATCAGCCTTTAAGGCTAATGCGTAATTCAGTTCTAATTCGGGGTTATCGAAACCTGCAGCGATTGCCTTAGCATAATAGGGAATCGATGACTTTGGATCCCCTAATTTTCGATATGACTCTGCCGTGTAGTAATTGATGTCACCTGCTTCGGGGTTGTTTTCTAGTTCAGCCTTGAAGTCCTCTATGGCCTGAATGTAGTTTTGATCTTCCACATAGCTCTTCAGTACTTTGGGCGTTTTTTGCTCTTCTTTTTCTGCGGTAATGATTTTAGCAGCATTCTGAGTAGAACCGATTGATGGATTGCTAGGAGTGGCTACAGTTTTCTTAGGTTCCTCTTGAACACCAAGAAAATTGGTCTTTTGAGTGGCACAGCTACTCAGGTAGATGGTGGCAATAATAAATAGTAATGAATTTAGCTTCTTCATTGAGTGTAAATTAGCGAAATGCTACTTTATAATACGCTTTTTGACGTCTGAAAGTATCTCTTCAACCAACTTTCCTCTGCTTTAACGATCCAGCTTTTTTCAAGCTCTTCTTTAGTGCCAAGGTTGTTATCGAAGAATAAAGAATTACTATCAATAACCCCTGACGCAATTGATGCCTTCATATCTTTCATTGCTATAAAGTGAACTTGCTCGTTGTCAAGGAACGCTAGATTAGCCCTGTC
>Ga0209425_10000975_pt1 | contig 33841 bp, 29 predicted proteins | sample COG_05_FD_184749 | JGI IMG/M metagenome (GOLD analysis project Ga0209425, IMG submission 184749) | Pelagic Microbial community sample from North Sea - COGITO 998_met_05 (SPAdes) (version 2) | ecosystem: Environmental > Aquatic > Marine > Neritic zone/Coastal water | place: Helgoland, sampling...
GATTACTATCATCAGGAAAGAGGTAAGATATTCTGCTGAGTTAAACACATTCGGCCACATTATGTTCACCAATAGTTGGATTAAAAATAGAGGGATTATTATATTGCTATTGGAAATTTCTTCTTTTTTAGATAACACCATCATGAAACTGATTGCAATCATTGAATAAAGTATTAGCCATATAGGTCCAACAATCCATCCAGGTGGTTGAAACCATGGCTCAAAATCAGAGTCAAAAGACATAAGAATATTACTTCTCAGTTTTTGTTTTTGTTAAAGCAGTTGTTGTTAGTATTATTGTCAATAATTATCCTTAACCCTTTGATACATTTCTTCGATACGATTGTTTGAATAAATCAACTTCTGTCAGAATTTCTAATTATCGGTATTATGGGAACTAGCCTCTAATATTATTTGAGTTAGGTTTTTCCTGTTCAAACTTACCAACACACAAGTTAACCAAAAGATCACCAAAGCAATAGAAGGCGCCTACTAGAAGGGGTGGGTTCCATGCAGTAAGGCCTGTGAAAGGAACCTCAGATGCCCACATCCAATTTCCAAGATACGTTCCCCAGAGTTCCATGGCTAAGGCAGCCCAAGCCATGACGACATAAAGACGAGGTTGAGGACCCCATTTGGTAAAACCTAGAACAAGTATGAGCAACAATAATCCAGATGTGTCACCTCCAGTATATGCACCATAAGTTACCAAAGGAACGAATGGTATTAGAGTAATCATGGCCATGCTCTCTTTAATTTGGGCTGCCACTCGTCTGCCCAAGTCAAATAGAAAATAGTGCCCTGCTGGTACGAAGAGAGGCATTAAATCTCGCTGATATTCGTAAATCAACCAAACTTCGGAGAAGAATAACTCCATCGGTGTGGCTAAAGCTACAACAGCGAGCATCTCGATTCGCTCTTTTCTGTCAGCCATTACAAATATGGTAGTAAAGACCCCCCAACACCACACGTTGACAGGCCACTCTGCTATGCTGTCGGGAATGATGCCTCCAGCGCCTGTAGCAGAAATCCAAAGTCCAAATGTAATCGTTATGGCGTACAACCATACCCTCTGGCCCATGGTTACCCGATGTCATTGTGGTTTTCATTCTGTAGTACCCTAGGTTTAGGATTGTATAGGAATTTACTGTTCATTTACATTCTCGTTAAAAATCAGATTCTTAATTAAATAATATATGATAAATATTATTAAACCCCAACCAAAGCAGAATTGTAACCATAGCCAGTGAACTCCAGGAAGTAGCATATATCTGATAGGAGGTTCTAGACTTGAAGAGTTCCCCTACAAATTCAAAAGAACTGGTTGATGAAATTAATGAATTTAATTTCATAAATTAGCCACGTAATTTTTTTCATATTCATTTGCATAATTTTTATCCCAATGAATCAATTCTTTAGACATAATTTTATTGTATAAAAATGGTGTAAACAATACTAAGTAAAGTGTTGATAAATATCCGTAAGGTAACATTGGGGCATCTTCATGATATGGATTTAGTTCCCAAAAATTCAAATTTGCAGATTTATGATGATCCGAATGTCTTGTCACATTACACAAATATATGCTACTGAGCAAATGATTAGAATTCCACGCGTGTCTCATATTGACTTCTTTCCCTTTTTCTCTTACTAGACCATAATGTTCGATATAATTTATTGCTTCTAAAAATGACTTTGCTAATAATGCGCATAGAATGAAAGTCAACATTCCAATTAACCCACCGAAAGTATACGCTAATACAGTTATAATTAGGCTTCTGAGATATCCGACAATCATCCCATTTTGTGTACTAAAAAATTTCAGATTTCTTCTTTTTAATCTTTCTGTTTCGATTTTCCAACCACTTATTTGTTCTTCTATAGTGGCCTTAATTATGAACAAATATATATTTTCACCTCTTTTAGCTGATGCAGGATCTTCATCTAAGCAAGCGTTTTTGTGGTGCCCGTAAACATGCTCTATTGCAAAAGTACAGTCCCAAGAAAATGCAAGTAGCCAATTTCCAACGAACATATCAAATTTATTCTGCTTTCTATGTGTTAACTCATGACCAGGAACTGTCCCTAGTATACCTATGAATAACGTAGTTTGTAGTATTATAGCAATTTTGTCGATTAGTGTAAAAGAATCTTTTACTTGGAGAAAATCAATATTAAATATTGAATATAATTCTTCAATATACATATTAGAGGAATTATTACCAAAAATAGACACAACGAAGTATATCAAACATACTAAAATTGGTAAATTTACATAAATTGAAGTATTCAATATAGACGGATATCTAAATTGTTGTACCTCCATATCTCTAGGTAAAAAATGATCTCCAATTATGACAAATAATGACCATGCGATGCAAAAATAAGTTGGATAATTTTGACCCATTGAAAAAAATATTATAGCTAAAATACCCGTTAAAGCTGGAATATAATATTTAAGATATTTTAGCATCTCTAATTCCACACACCAAATTTATATCATTACTAAGAAGTAATACTTTTCAATCAACCCCTTGGATTAATCAAACCACCCTATTCACATCATTAACTAATATTTACCAATCTTCTCTATTTATTCGCTTGAATAGTGAAAATGCACCGAGAGTAATTATTCCCATAATAGAAATTAATAATATATCTATTGCTAAATCACTAGTATATTGGTAGCGAGATATTGAAGGGAAGATGTCTGTGTTATCTCCCACTCCATCATCATCTAAATCAAGCCAGTCTTTGGCATCTAAAGGGAAAATATCATTATTATCAGAATAACTGTCAGAATCAGTATCACTATTGTTTGGATCTGTTCCATTCTCAATTTCTGATTTATCTGTTAATATATCATTATCATCATCTAAATCTTCATTATCACCAATTCCATCATTATCATTATCTGACCATTCATTAAGATTCAAAGGGAAAATATCATTCTCATCAAGCCGTCCATCATTATCGTCATCCTCATCAATCGGGTTACAGAGTCTATCTCCGTCCGTATCTAAGGGATAATCAGAGGAATCTACAGTTCGCGAACTTTCACCAATCCACCCAGCTGCATATGCGCATGTATTCTCTTCTTCGTCGCTCCAGCCATCGTTATCATCATCGTAGTCTAAGAACTCACAGATTCCATCTCCATCGGTATCTTTTGGAATTGATAGGGGGTTTTCAGTCATATAGAAAATCCCCTCATAGCTGCAATTGATCTCATCATTATCTGACCATCCGTCGTTATCGTCATCTAGGTCAGCGTTGTTTCCTATTCCATCATCATCAGTATCATTCCATTCTTCTGAGTTGTTTGGGAATTTATCTACCCACTGTATTAGGCCATTACTCAACCACAAATTTTTCTCTATATTGTCATATCCATCTCCATCCTCATCAAGAACTGGATCCACTCTGACAACTTCATCTCTAGCATTATCTACGTAGAATAAGTGACCTTTGGGTCCTATTTCGATACCCATTATTGATGATGCTGAAGTATTTATTATGGCTACTTCTACAGCGCTTTTACCGTCTGAATTCAAGTTGTAAGATACAATGCTGTTATCTTCGTTTAGTGAAACAAATAATTGGTCTCCATCCAGAGCAATTCCAGAAGGTCGGTTCACGCCTTCAATAAGTACGCCCCATTCTACACCTGATATGCGTGAGTATTCAGAAAGTGTTTCCAGTCTAGATGAATCGTTCATAATATTTTCAGTTTGGTATGTTGTATCATCAGTGTTCACCCAGATTACTCGGTCTCCACCTGCATCTGAAATGTAAAGTATATCTGTTTCCTTATCGAGTACCATGTGACCAGGGGTTCCATACGAGTGATTCAATTGAATTTCTGAATACCTTTGTACTATCCCATCTGAATGATTATGACCCCCAGTATCATGATCCATCATGAAATCATACCTAACAAGTTCACCATAGTACCCATCATTATACCAATATACGTTATCATAATCATGAGCGATTCCAACACCGTAAGGAGATTCATGAAGCATGTCTATGTGACTCCCCAAAAGTCCATCTTCATTATTTTGATTTTCAACAGCGAAGTGGTCGAGTGATGATGGCCATAATGCAGGACCCATGAAATAGTTTGGATTTCCTTGTCCATTATAGGTGTTTAGAGACTCTTGAGCTGATCCCCACTGCCAATCAAATTCAGGATGGTAAGAACCAAATGAAATTGCGCTGACTTCTTCAAGAAAGTGATTTCTATTTACATCCAGTCTTGTTTCAGAGGTCTGATTGTCTAATCCTGTATTATGGACTATGGTGATACTGTCTGTAGCCTTATTTGCTACCCATAGTTCATTCACTCTTCCTGGATGAAACTCTAAGTCAGTAGGACTAGATATGTTATCTGATGTATCTGATATTATCACCTCAACAAAACTGAAGCCGAATTGTGGGACATATTCTGCATCTATTGTAGAATAATTCGTATAAGAATTGTCACTTCCGTTTGTATCACCGACTACACTTGCAGGTGCATAAAGCAATAAAATCCCAATTAACAACACAGAGATGCGTTTACTATTCATAAATGTGGTTTTTATAGAAGACTTATGATATTATTTGTGTAGAACTTTCATAATGTTAGAAAATTAATAAAACAGATATGAATTCTAATGCCAACGCTATCGACATAACAATATCGAATACAGCAGCAAATCGTTGCCTTGATGTAGCATTTCTTAACCACTCCATGAAACTCACATCCAGTCTATGAAAGAAAAACCAGTTGAATGTCATTAGTAGGACGAATGCAATCGTACCAACAATGGTTAATGTCGCAATCATCATATTAATCCATTTCAACCAACAGTAATGAACTTTTTACCTACAAACTGTAATATTCTGTTAACTAGAGCAAGAAAGCATGGAACAACCAACTCTATGACGGGCCCACTCTGGACGTTTCATAAACCATTTATCTTCATATTCGGGTTGTTCATCATAGGGTCTTTTAAGAAGTTCATTAATCTCTTCTGCTACTGAATAATCTTCTTTTTCTGCCGCATCGATAGCTAACTGGACCATCCAATTTCTGAGGACATACTTAGGATTAGAGAGTCTCATTTTGTCTCTATCTGGTTTTCCTTTTACTCTGTTCCACCACTTGTTCAGCCAATTATTCCAATCATTATCTGGAATTTTTTCTTCATCATAGAACGCATATCGGATATATTCTACATTAGGTTTTTCAATCTTCGATAATAATCTGAAAAATATCGTCATGTCCGTCTCGACTGTTTGGAGTATTGATATCAATTCAGTAATAATCTCCTCATCTTCTGATTTGAATATATCAAATCCAAGTTTATCTGCCCACATTTTATTATTGTATTTTTGATATGCTTCTGAATAGAATTCTAGAGGTTCATACAACTTTTTTGGTTCATCCATCAAGGGACCTATGGATTCTAGCAAGCGTGCAATATTCCATTCACCAATTTGTGCTTGATGGCCAAATCTGTATCTTTTTCTGGCTGCGTCGGTCGTATTCGGTGTCCAATTAGGATTGAAATCCTCTAGCCAACCATATGGTCCGTAATCTATGGTGAGTCCATGAATTGACATATTATCTGTATTCATCACTCCATGAACAAAACCCACTCTCATCCAATGTGCAATCATTAATGCGGTATTATCTGCTATTTCTTTCAACCATTCTATTAAGTCATCATCATTATCAGTAGTATTATCTGGGAAATGATGCTTAACTGTATAATCAACAAGACCTCTCAGAGTCTGTTGATCTCCAGTCATTGTGTGAATTTGAAAACTACCAAATCGAATAAAACTTTCAGCCACCCTACAAATAATTGCACCCGTCTCAGGAGATGGTCTCCCATCATACATCATATCACGAACAACATCTTCACCTGAGGTTACTAAGGATAGGGCACGTGTTGTCGGAACACCTAGATGGTGCATGGCCTCACTACAAAGAAACTCACGTATCGACGAACGAAGTACAGCCTTTCCATCAGCAAAACGCGAGTATGGTGTGACTCCAGAACCTTTGAGTTGTAACTCGAATATCTTTACACCGGTATCTACTTCTCCTAATGTAATAGCTCTTCCATCACCAAGTTGACCAGCCCAATTTCCGAATTGGTGCCCACCATATCGTTGCGCATAAGGATCCATTCCGGTGACTATTCTTTTACCACCGAGTATTTCTTCTTCACCTGTATCTAGACCTAATTCTTCAGCAATATCAGTTGACCACATTCGGAGAATAGGATTTGGTGTCGGCGTAGGATTAACTCTTGACCAGCATACACCTGGAACCTGTCTAGGTCTGCCTCCAACTAGTTCATCACCTGGTGTTTCATCGAGAAATCGACTTACCCAGTTCAGTGAACTTAGCGTCATCTTTTCCATGAGCGTCTGTCATAGACGGACCAATTGAAGTTGTGGTTATTTAGATTACATGCAAATTTTCTAATTCTATTGGATTATACAATCTATGAGTTATCTGTAACTCCAATAATAGGTCCGGGATTATCCCAATGATACCATAATTCACGCCCATATTCAGCTGTTTCTCCTTGGAAAAATAATTTCTCACCCACGCTGACATAGAACAATGGCCAACTACTATTACTTCCAGTATTGATGTCTACTGCAATTCTGGTACCTTCACTTGTTCCATCAGTTCTCCATACCTCGACCCCATAAGTTCCACCATCGTCAGCTGTGAAGTACAGTTCTCCTTGGTGAATAACTGTTAAATCTCCAGTCATAAATCCAGATTCCCAATAGAAACTACTATTATTACCAGGATTTATGTCTTTAACCATCACGGTACCAACTTCTGTCCCATCACTTTTCCATAACTCTCTCCCATAGTCTTCAGTATATGCCATAAAGTACAGTGTTCCATCCATTATTGTCAGTTCATTTGGAGAACTAGATCCATTCATATTGATATCTTTAATCATATATGTACCTGATTCAGTACTATCAGAAACCCATAATTCGCGACCGTTTTGACCATCATCAGCTGTAAAAATAAGTTTCTGTCCGAATTTAACAAGATTCATTGGTTCGCTTGAATTATTAGTCCCTGGCCATATGTCTTTGACTAATCTTGTTGAAAAGGCGTCACCTTGACTGAAGTATAATTCTTGGCCAGTCGAACCGTTGTCTGCTGAAAGATAAGCGCCATTACTACCTGAAGTAAGATACATCGGATTACTTCCTTCTGCTCCTAAATTAATATCTTTAATTAAAAATAATCCTCCAGACAAAGCTGTTAATCCATAGCGATATAATTCGCGACCATAATCTTCGGTTTCGGCTGTAAACCAGATAGTACCGCCTTTCAATATGAGATCTCTAACTATACCTCCTTTATCGTCCTGACAACAATAGTTACCTCCACCCCATGAGCTTTCTTCGGGCACTAAATTAATCAACATAAATGTCCCAGCATCTGTACCATCTGTCATCCATAATTCTTCTCCGGATGCAGGATAGAATTCTGTATTACAATAACTGCCTATACAAATTGCCTGAATTACAGTATACAAAAGTCTGTCTGGATTAAATCCATCATCAGGTATCACCATGAGGTTACTAGGTCCTGAGTAGTTAAAGTCACATTCTGCGCAATTGTAGTCCCAATTGATCCATTGGTCACGAACGCGATAAGTTCCCTCTTCAGTTCCGTCACTAACGTAAACATGGGGGAAGTTGACACTAGAATCAGAGTCAAAACCAGTAAAGAAGATTTTATTTTCTCCGGCTACTAATTCAGGGAAGAAACACCTATCACCGGGCCAACACATAACATACATACTCCCATAGTTTACACAATTTTCAGTTTCTTCTCCAGTAACAGGGTTAGTGGCTGGTGTGCACTCTTCTTCTCGGACATCTTTGACCATGTATGTACCACTTACTGTACCATCACTACGCCATAACTCCCAACCATGTATTCCATCATCACCACTAAAATATAGAATACCACCCATTTCAACTAAAAGACTAGGGCCAAAACCAGCAGAGTTATTTTGGAATTCTTGTACCATCCCATTATCTCCTGGACACTCGCCTATTCTAGATTCTATCTCATCATTTTGTAATATTCCATCACTAGGTAAATTGCCATCATCATGACCAATTACTATTTCTAATCCAGGATTATCTTGAGGGCATGTATTTACTTTATTTTTGATATCATAAGTTAAACTACTCAATGAACTTTGCAATGCAGCAACTGTTGCTGATAGTTCATTTATTTGTCCTTGCATGTTGATTAATTGAATATTTAATTCAGCAATTTCTAATTCTAAATCGTCAATTTCAGAAGTCATATTGATAATTTGAATTTCTAACGATGAAATAAGTTCAACATTTTCACTGTTATTCAGTAATTCCATAGTTTGTGATAAAGAAAAGGTAAGGTTATCTTTGTGCCATTGTACAATTGCTAGTTGTGAAGATAAATTTTCATAGTTCTGATTCATGCTCAGTAATGATGATTCAGATTCGGTTAATGTTTGTTGTAAGAAAATATTCTCTCCATTTAGGGCATCTATCTCTAATGTCATATTAGCTAATTCAGACTCTAAATCTGTTATCCGTTCATCTTTTTCTGTACTGTTGTCATCCCCCGCGCAACCTGACATTAAAGATGATAAAAATATAAGAGTTAGTAGAACAGCAATTTTCTTCATAGTTCCGCTAGTGATTGAAACTAAATAAGCAATTCTACGTATGTTCTTGAATCGTTACATTACCCTAAGATAACTAATGATATGAAATAATCCGATTATGGATTAATTTCCTATTAATTTATAGTCCTCAGAAATTGGTGTCGCACCAGTTTCCATTGAGATTATTTGACCATCTTTGAATCGCATAAATGACAGTACTGCCTCTGAGTCTGAGTCGTTAGCAAAATGAACTATCGAATGAGCAACTCCAACTTCGTCATTCTCAAATAGAGTTCGGTTATTTTCAGATGTTGGTGTGTTTTCACTATTCACAAATCCCAAAATATCTGACTTGCTCATAGTCATGCCACCTACGTGTGGATTGAACACACAATCATCATGGATAATCTTACCAAGTGTTTCGACATCTCCGTTATCCCATGCTTCGTTGTATACTGCTATAATTGACATGATTCGTCGAAATCAAGCTCATTCTTAATTATTCGGATTATAGTGTTATGAATTCACCATGATTTGTTGCGTGATAATGCAGGTTATTTCCCCTAGTATAGTATAATGTGTCACCTACTGAAGCAACGTTTTCTACTCCTACTCCTGAGTCGACAATACTCGTAGTACCATCATAAGAAACCAGTTGGTTTTCCTGGAAATTAGCGGCGTCAATGACATAAATCAAATCTTCAGAAGTAAAGATTTGTATTGGAAGTACGTTGTAATTAATAATCCCTGTACCTGAGTTTGTACCATCGCTATTCCATAAAACACCCATGCCATTAATTATGATAGTATCAGAATATGCTGAGAAGAATAATGTATCTCCAATAGCCGTGAGCAATTCTGGGTTATCAACATCTGAACTTAGAATGATAGTTCCCATATTCGTTCCATCGCTCTGAAAAAGTTCTGTTGCTGACGTTGTACTATCATAAGCCGTGAAATATAACGAATTATTTACTAAAGTAAGTTCTGCAGGGTTACTACTCTCCGAACCTGAATTTATATCTTTAACTATTGTTGTGCCTAATCCGAAACCATTTGTTTTCCATAATTCAATACCATTGATACCGTCATCTGCAGAGAAAAATATATTCCCATTAAAATTAATATATTCAGTTTCAGTTTCTAATTCCATGCTATCTCCTGCACCTGAATTAATATCCTTGACTAATGTTGCTCCCGAACTAGCGCGTGAAGTATCTATTTTCCATAATTCTCTGCCAGAATTATTATCATCTGCAAAGAAATATACCATGTTTCCAGATTGGAAGAAACTTCTTGGCTGACTACCCACATCATCAATTAGAACACCTTGTCCATCTTGTGTATTCATAGGTGTATCTCCATTCCTAATATCTGCCATAGATCTCGTTCCAGATAAAGTGCCATCAGAAATCCATGGTTCTTCACCAAAACATACATAATTTGTTAATGAACAGTGAAATGCAGAAAATACTACACGATCTTGACCAGCACTTCCAAAACTAGAACCAGGTAATACTACTAGTGAATTAACACCATCATAATCAAATGTTATATCTCCAGCACTTAAAGGACAATCAAATATATCCATCACTAATTGAGTACCTGAAGCTGTCCCGTCACTGACAAATAACTCTCTTACAAAATCAGGTATTCCTGCACTTTGCACTGGGCTACTAAAGAATAATTTTGTGTCACCAGCAACTAATTCACCAATGTCTGAATCCATGTTAAGGCATGTAGGGCACATAGGTGGTGATAAATCGACTACCATTGATGTACCTCCTACTGTACCGTCTGTTTTCCACAACTCATTACCATGTATTCCATCATCTGCAGTAAAGTATAGATTACCACCCATCTCTACCATATTTGAAATCCCTGGATTAGAAGACGAACCGATATTGGCAACTTTACCTGTTGCTTCAGAACATTCACCAAAAATCATTGAAACTTCTGGGCCTTGTAATATCCCATCACCTGCTGAACCAATCCCCGAACCATCATCAAAACCGATTTTCATTTTAGTAGTTGGATTATTAATTGAACAACCTTGAGTATCTGTAAAGAGTTGATATGTTAATTTAGCTACAGAATCAGATAGAGCATTTAATGAATTTGTGGCATCAGAAAGTTCGTCCTGTGTTAATTCTAATTGTGTATTTAGATCTGAAATATCAGAGGATAGAAGAGATATATCCTGATTTAATAATTCTAATTGCGATTCTAATGACGATATTGTAGATGAATTTGATTCTATTGCCGCATTCAATGCATCCTGTATAGTATCTCTTTCTAATGTGAGAAATTCTATTGAACCTTCTTTATCAGATAATTCCATATTTAATTGTTCTAATGTAGAATTAAGGGTTGAAAGTGTTTCTTGAAGTTCTGAGGAAATGGTATTAATCAATACGATGTTTTCGTTAGCAGAAGCTAGTTCTGCAGTTAGATTATCGTTTGATTCCTGTAAATCTTCAATCTGTTTATCCAATCCTGAAGTATCTGTCGATGTACATCCGGCAAGGACTGATGTCAACATAATCATTATCAAAATTGTACTTTTTAGTTTACTCATATTTATCATCGCGCCAGAGTATCAATATAATCATTTTACCTCATGACTCTTGACAATGTGGAAAAGATAATTTAAACAGATATTCATAAGCATGGTAATCAAGCATATTTCATGAAGGTTACATTGTCAGCGTTGACTTTTGCTGCATTGATAGTATTTTCAGTTGCAGGTGGAGCTGTTGTTGCAACATTTTCTAATCTTAGTTCTTCTTCCAGCAGTCCATTCACAATAGATGCTCCTGTATTGTATGGAGTTAATGAATATACACTCATAGAAGTCGACGAAGGCGATAATGATGAAGAAGAAGTCATTATTTCAAAATTACATGAATTCTATTTTGATAGTTTCAACGCAAATGGAATAGTTGTTTGGGATTTTGGTGATGGAAACTCTGCAACTGGACCTAGTGCTTCACATTCATATGACCAACCAGGATATTATACGATAACTGCAACATCATCCTCATCTAAGGGAATTGATTTATCTTCAGTAGGAATTATAGTCGAAATGACTGGATATGTAGAATCAGATAATATGGAGTGTGTATGTGCTCCAACAGCTAAATCGACCGTAATTGATCTTGTACCGTCTAAAGGTTTTGTTAATTTTGAAGGTATTGTTACTGTTGAACACGATGGTAGCAGCGAATCATGTGCATTGCGTAATCCACTTCAAGAATGCCATCTTCGTGTAATAATGGAACACACAAAAGACGGTGCTGTTATAGACCAGACCATTCTTTTCGATGATACATTTAGGACTAATGAAAAGAATGTTAATTTTGAACTAATGGATTTCCACACTGAGGAAGGAGAAGGTTTGCAGCTACGTTTAGAAACTGATCAATTAAGAGACTGGCACAAACCAAGCACAACTTGGAGTATGACAGCACCAATCGAAGAATAAATAAGTCTAAATTCATTGTAATTACTTTATTTTCATAACTTGAGATTATTTGCCGCATTACATAATAGTTACATTAGCGCTATTAAATGTATAATAACTAAATGCCGATAGACAAACCAAAAGGTATGAATCAACTTAAACCTATGATTATTGTATTAATTATGCTTGCTTCTGTTCTTGCAGGTTGTATCAGTAGTGGTATAGATGGGCAAGATGGTACAATTGGACTAGATGGGGCTGATGGTGCTGATGGAAATGATGGCGCTGACGGAAATGATGGTATGCAAGGGGGTATCGGCCCTCAAGGAGAAGTAGGTGAACAAGGACCTCCTGGTATTCAAGGCGAATCTGGACTACCAGGTTCTAATGGTATTGATGTAAACGAAACCCGTATTGCTGAACTGGAAGCAGTGTTAGCAAACTTGAATGAAACAATTATACAACTGCAAAATCATATTTCAATTCTTGAAGCGGATTTAACAAATGCAACTACTTGTCAATTAGTTCCTTGGGGTAATTGTCCACGTGTAGATCTAAATGGAATGGATTTATCAGGTTTAGATTTGACCGGTATTAATCTCCGAGGGGCGTCTCTAATTGGAACTAACTTTTCTGGAGCTATATTACATAAATCAATATTATCAGACGTTGATGCATGGAACTCTTCTTTTGCATTTGCAAGTATAGATAATGCTGATTTAAGTGATTCAAGATTCTGGAAGTATGAATGGAATAATAATTGTCAATTTTGTCATAACGCTGCTAACTTTTCTGGATCTTCTGTGATAGATTCTGATATGACTAATATTTACTTACGTAATGCAGATTTAACTACAATATTCTTCAGGGGGTCTAATCTTGATGGTTCTGACCTTTCTAATTCTGATTTATCAAACCAATATTTACTTGACACTGAAATGACGAATGTCATACTTAATTATGCAAATTTGACTAATACTCAGTTCTTTGACATGAATCTAGAAGGTTCAAGTTTTATCTATGCTGAATTAAATCAAACATTTTTCTCAAATGTTAATCTAGATGATACTAGCCTTGCATACTCAAACTTAATTTCATCAACTTTCCAATTTTGTATGATGGAAGACACATTTTACGCTGGTTCTAATTTGAGTTCATCAGTCTTCATTTCATCTCAATTAAGATTCACAGATTTCACCAATGCAATTACCACTAATATGCAATATAACTATAGTAATAGTTGGCTATTAGTCAGTTGGAGTGATGGTTTAGTCTACTCAACAATTCCTACCTAGTACTTATTCATTATTTTTTAATTTTACACCAAGATAGAATCCAAAGGTATTGACAACAATATCTGATACTTTATTTTCTAATGTTTCTACTGCAAATTCATATGGTAGTTTTAATTCAATTAATTCCCAACCGACAGATAGTATGAAAAAAATATACCAATTAGAAAATACAAATCGACCTAAGAATGACCATTGTATGAAATGTCCTAAAGACCACATGTTGAGTATACTCATTCTATATCATGTCCTACATGACCCATAGTTTCCATCCAACATTCAGCTTCAGGATCTGTAATTGCCCCATCTTCTTTTAGACACGGATGATGGTTTGTGAATACATCCTCGTGTGTCAACCATGGCCTCACTATCCAGGCATGTGACATCCAAAATTCATCTAAAGCCACATTTTGTCCATCTCTATTAGAGCAATCTTCATCTTCTAGGTTTTCACCCATAACAAGCATGATATCTACTTGGAAGCAGAGAGAGTCATGTCTATGCCACCAGTCATTTTCTCCTGTAAATCCTTCTGGAGGAGTATCGGAAGGAGCATGGACATACCATGCGAATCCTACTAATTCTGAATCTCTTTCTTCACCTGAGAACATCAGAAATTCTGGCTGAGCAAAATCGAATTCTGTATCTAGATTAGTCCCTAAAAACTCTGGTTCATTAAAATCAAATTCTTCATCTGACATACTGAAATTTTCTAGACGTGCATGGTGAGTCCCCATTCCTTCTGTATACCCTACTAACATATGGAATCCTGAATCTTCTGCCTCACCTAGTGTTGGCCATTGAGATGCCCATGCTAATACTTCTTGAAATTCCGCCGTAAGATTTTCACAATCCGAATAGGATAAAGCCCCTTTTTCCATACCATCGTATGCAGGATCTACGTGATGTCCACCAATTCCTGTTGAATTACACCACCATGGAGTGGTCTCAGGAATATATCCACTTAGAGGACAGTCTATTTCACCATCTCCATCTAAATCGCCACAAAAATCAACATCTATTTGATTCAATTCAGAATCATCTTCGATGTAAGTATTTTCTATTTCTTCATTTGAAATACATCCAGCCAAAGGTCCACAAAATAGAATTATTACCATTACGGCGCTCACTACCTTCATGTTTCATTGTTTATACTTAAGATGTTAAACTAATCGTTTTATCGTTCATAAATTACAATATTGAATATTAAATTATTTTTTTTGAATTCTTCTTAAGATAGTTTTTACACCTAATCACTATCGTTAACCTATGCCACGATTAGAAATTGGAGACGACGCTCCCCCTATTTCATTACCAGCAATAGACGGAACCACATTCGAAATGTCAGCGATGAAAGGTAAGAGAGTAATTTTCACTTTTTTCAGATTCTCATCGTGTCCATTCTGTAACATAAGAATCAATCGAATTATGAAGAGATGGGATGAATTTCCAGTTGACACTGTGATGGTCGGTGTTTTTGATGCAGAGATATCCGAACTTACTAAGAGAATGGCTAAACATAAACCAAAGTTTACAATCATCGCCGATGAAAGTTATCAGCATTTCTTAGCACATGGCGTTGAAAAGTCAGCATTCAGAGTTATGTTGGCTCCAATGAGGGCACCCCTAACTACAATGGAGGCTATATTCAGAGGGTATATTCCGATGACACTGTCGATGTCTAAAATGTCAACTTTACCTGTTGATGTATTAATTGATGAGGGAGGGAAGGTAGTAGAAGCTCACTATTGCAAAGATACTGTAGATCACCTACCAATCGATAGATTAATCTCCTTCGCGAAGGGTGAATGAATTTTCACAAATATACAATTTTGTTGTCTTTCCATATCAATTTATGATTGGTATGTGCATTACTTTATGAACCATCAATAAAATAATTTTATTCGATATAATATGGCTATAGATGTTGTATGGTTCAAGCGTGATTTACGAACTCGTGACCATGTTCCTCTTCTCAGTGCTATACTTTCAGGAAGACCTGTATTATGTTTATTTATTTTAGAGCCTGAGAGGTTTGAGCAGGAAGATACAGATGCAATTCATGTTGATTGGGAATTAGACTGTGCATTAGATATGTCGAATACTCTGAGAAAGTCCGGATCTAGTCTTCATATTAGGATAGGAAATGCCATAGAGGTTCTAGAAAATTTAGATAATGAGTATGGCATTAAAAGAATATTATCTCATGAAGAAACAGGAAACTCTTGGTCTTATGGTAGGGATAAAAAAGTTCTTCAATGGTGTCAAGAAAAAGAGATTAATTGGATAGAATATCCGAATAATGGTGTAATAAGGAGATTGAAGAATAGAGATCAATGGAAGGCGGAAAGAGACTCTAGAATGCGTATTCCTCTTAATGAAACTCCAATGTTTAGTAAAAGTATAATGTTTGAAGGAGAATATCCTAGTATCAATGACCTCAGTTTAACACCTAGGCCTCTAATATGTAGGCCTGAACCAGGGGAAGATGCTGCTTTGCGAAGACTTCATTTGTTTCTTGACCAGGATAGTAAAAAATACAGTTGGTCAATATCTAGTCCAACACTCTCTACGAAACATGGCTCTGTCTTATCCCCATATCTTACAACGGGTGTACTGTCTATAAGAAGGGTAGTTCAAGAAACTAATTCTAAGATAAAATATCTTAGAAAAAATAAATCACCTCTCGATAGTCATTCTGAATGGATTCAGAGTCTTTCATCTTTTAGACAAAGATTGGCTTGGAGATGTCACTTTATCCAGAAACTAGAGATGGAGTCTAATCTTGATTTGGTTGCTCAGAATCCTGCTATTGAATTGACATTAGATAGAAAATTAGATCCGGAAAAATTTATTCGATGGAAAGAGGGAAGAACTGGTTGGCCATTTTTTGATGCTTGTATGAGGCAGTTAACTGCTACTGGATGGATTAATTTTAGAATGAGGGCAATGATGATGTCGGCTGCCTCATACAATCTTTGGTTACCATGGAGAGATACTGGTATATTTTTAGCCAAACAATTCTTAGATTATGAGCCCGGAATACATTGGTCTCAAGTTGGTATGCAGTCAGGTACAACTGGGATAAATACGATTAGAGCATACTCTATGACGAAACAAGGCAAAGATCATGACCCTAATGGTGAATATATCAGGAAGTGGGTGCCTGAATTATCTATGGTACCTACAGATTTCATTCATAATCCATGGCAAATGCCAGATACATTGCAAGAATCAATTATTTGCAGAATTGGTATAAATTATCCTGAACCTATAGTTAATGAGCTTGTAAGTAGAAAGGATGGTATTAGTAAAAGTTATTCTGCTAGAACCGGAGAAGATGCTCGACGAATAAGTAAGAAGGTTCTACAAATGCATGGAAGTAGAAGTAGAAGCAGAATTAGAAGCAATGATACTAAGAAACCGTCTACTATTCAGAAAAAACTGTTCTAAATCATTTACAATTATTCAATAGTGTAAACCTTTACGGAATAATATGGATGTCAAGGAAAAGAATAGAGCCATACGCAAGTATTCAATGACATTTGCATATGTATTGGTAGGGGTTTCTGTAGCTCTTGCTTTGGTAGTGATATTGCTATACGCATTATTGTCATACATAATTGGCATTTTATAGAGATTCAATGCTGGTAATGATACAAAGGTATTTATGCAAATTTAGTTAATTAAACACTTCTTAATTAGTACTAGTACTATCAAAAGGGTATGAACTCAGGACAAATACTTACTTTTCTTATAGGTGGTTATGCGTTATTTGCTATTACAGTAATGACAGTATCCCCATTAGTAGGATAAACAAAAAAACGAAATCTATTATTTCATATTACTCAACACATCATCGAGTAATTTGAGAGTCAGATTAACATCCTCGATGGTGATTACCATTGGTGGCTTTATTTTAATTACATTATTGTGTGGTCCATCCGTGCTAAGTAGAACGTTTCTAGTGAGCATTTCTGCAACTAGTTTTTTTGCTTCGACCGGGGCAGGTTCTAATGTTTTGTGATCACTGACTAATTCGAATCCAATAAACAAACCTCTCCCTCTGACATCACCAATTAATGCGTGTTTTTTCTTTAAATCATTCAATCCATCAACAAAAATCTTTCCTAATAATTCTGCATTATGCATTAAATCTTTATCTTCTATCTCATCTAAAACAGCTAATCCAATAGCGCAAGACACGGGATTTCCCCCAAAAGTAGAGAAAAATTCCATCTCTTCAAACTTCGATGCTATTTTCTCTGTTGTAAAAACTGCAGCCATTGGATGACCATTTCCAATTGGTTTACCCATTACAACAATATCTGGAATAACTCTATGTTCTTCAAAAGCCCACATATGCTTACCAACTCTTCCAAATCCAACTTGAACCTCATCTGCAATACATAGGCCACCAGCGTCGCGTATTAGTTCGAAAGCAGATTCTAGATATCCTTGAGGCAATGGTATTTGACCAGCACATGATAGCATTGATTCTATCAATAAACCGGCTATTGAATCTATACGATTAACAATATCTGCTAATTCACTAGTATAATCTCTATCGCCTCCTCTATATGTGTCAGGTATTGGTACTACGTGCACCCATGGTTCAGGCATTCCTTTTCCTCCTGGACCCCTAAATTTGTATGGGCTTAGATCAATTAACATTCCAGTATGTCCATGATATGCTCCCTCTACTACAACCATATCATGTGCCCCTGTATATGCCCTGGCAATTCTAACTGCTAATTCATTGGCTTCGCTACCAGAATTTACTAAATATCCTACATTGATAGGTGCAGGTAATGTCTCAGATAATCTTTCTAAATAATCAGTTAATCCATCATAGACATATCTTGTATTAGTATTGAGAAGCGCCATTTGACGTTGACCAGCTTCCACAACTTTGGGATTCGAATGCCCCACATGACATACATTATTTACCAAATCTAAATATTTTTCACCTGTCGCCGAATACAAGTATTGCATTTCTCCTCTAATAATATGAAGTGGTTTACCGTGTGCGATAGAGAGAGCCTTACCTACATGAGTATCTCTTTTCTTGAGTAATCTATCCAGAGAACTAGTAGAAGGTTGTTCTCCGTCTTTCACAATAGTATAGGTGATGTATTGATAATTTAATATTTTCATTCGAATATCTGTAATCGTAATAAGATATTAAATAATATTACTCTTTGCAGTAATTATGGACTCAGAATTAATGTTAATACCCTTACTGGGGCAAGTCATACTCACATTATGCGTGGGTGTTTTAGCTAGGCTCAGAAGAGATAAATCTGTTAAAGAAGGATTTAATTGGAGGTATTTCAAAACATTTGAAGGAGAAAAACCACCAAGGTATGTACTGCAAGCAGATCAGCATCTAGTCAATCTCTTTGAAGCACCAATGCTATTCTTTGCTGTCGGAATTTTAGCTATTTCTTTAGATACTGTTGATACAATGATTCTAATAATGGCCTCTATTTATGTGATTTCTAGAGTAATTCATGCTATTATTAGTTTAACAAATAATAGATTATTATGGAGGGCACGGGTATTCATTTTTTCTACAATTATTCTCTTAATAATGTGGTTCTGGTTAATCTATCTGAATTTTTGATTCAATACATTCGTTTAGATAGAACGAAAAACCAATACTTATCAGAGTAAGATATGGCTTACACCGAAGTATCGTTTGAAGATGCTTCAGACATTGTAAGGGCAGCAGGTCTTTCTGAGCTCGTTCATTTGGAGAAGTTATCGGGTGGTTGGGCTAATTCAAACTATAAATTATCTTTAGCAGATAATAGTAAAATAGTGCTAAAGATATGGAATGAACAATCAATAGATGAAGTATCTTATCTGCTCTCAATTACAACTTATTTATGTGATAATGATATCCCTACCCCGGCCCCAATAAAATTTTCTAATGGTGATTTAATAATGGAAAAGAATGGTCTTGCGTGGACACTTCTTCCGTTTATTGAAGGCGCATGGTTAGTCCCTAACACAAATTCGCTTTATTCATTAGGAAGAAAACAAGCTCGATTACATTTGGTTAAGCCACCAGCTAATTTGAAAGAAGAATTTTCAATGGGATATTCATTATTTGAGAAACTTTTTTCTATTGCAGATGAGAAGGATGAATGGTCAGATTTCTTGTATATGCTTAAATCTGAAACTTTAATATTGAATCAAAAAATTAACGAATTACCGAGAGGCATTATACATGGAGATTTATTTCCGGATAATATTCTAGTAACAAATGACAATGTAAATACTATTCTAGATTTTGAGGAAGTGTGTCATGACGTTTTAGCTTTTGACCTAGTAATGACGTTCGTTGGATGTGGTTGGCACAATGGTGAACCAGTATTTGATCGCTGGAAGGCTCTTCTAGAGGGATATCAATCAATCCGAATTTTAAATCAAGAAGAAATAAATTCCTTATCGGATTTACATCGCTTAGCTACACTCTCTATTGCTGCTTGGAGATACTGGCAATTTGTCTTTAATTTACCTAATACTGGCCATACAGATAGATATCTTGAGATGACGGATAGATTAAACAAACAACTACCATTTTGATATTACCTAATTATTTACAATATCTGGTTTTTTTATTTTAATTATGTAATTAGTTAATGCCGATATAACTAGAACTCCTAATAATAAATTCCAACTTACTAGCCAATTAAGGAATAGTACTATTGCAAATATTAAAATTATTATTAATAGTAAAATGAAATGAATTATTGGCGCTCCATTCAGCCTTGGATCAATGAAATTATAGATATAAACACCCGCAATATTTACATATAATCTAGCCCAAAAAATATATATTAAACTAAAAATTATTGGAAATACTAGATATCTCCAATCAATGTCGTAATTATTTACTATGATTGCAATACCTAGCAGTATTACATTTAAATTATGCATTACAATTTCATACCAATAGAACAAGTGATCTATATTATTACCTCTATTAATTTCTGTACCTATGATATGAAATGTCACTACACATGTCACTAATATTGAGCAAGTATAGGATGTAGAAAATAAAATCGGGCTTACTATTAGCATCCAATTAGGCACCTCTCCTCCACTAATATGTATCCAAGAGCAAATGGCAGATATTGTGAAGCTTAATCCAAATAGTGCGAAGTGCCACATAGTATAGGCTGCTAATCTGGTTAATCCTGAAGAGTGTCGAAGACGATTTTTTCGTTCATTATAGTATAATGGGAAATCGGGGGAACCTTTTGGGTCGTAAGCAACCCAAAACAATGTAACTAGACTAAGTAATGCACAACCTGTCCGAAATAATGCTAACATTAGATCTGATAATAATCTTGAAGACGTAACTTGATCTACAGTTTGGGGGATATTCATTATTTCCGTATATTTAATGAATACTAATCCTAAAAGAAACGTAGTGATTGCCAAAGTATAGGTTTCAATATCCCTATCTCTATCGCTATATTGAAATAAATTTTTCAACATATACATGCCTCTTAATTGCTGGCGCTAGCAAGCCATTTTTCAAGTATATCTCTCCTTTCTTTGACATCCACTCGTGAAGTATGGGGCATATTTTCTAGCACTTCAATTTCTGCAATTTCTCCAAAGTGTTCTATTAATAAATCAAAATGTTCATTTCCTAAAGTTTCATCATTTTTTGCCTGCATTACTAATATTGGCACTTCTGGGATGCCCCAAAAAGGTATTTGCGAATTAGCGTAACCAATGTTTAGATCAGGATGTATTCTTTGATATTCTCTTCTTAGAACATGTCGTACCCATGGGCTGGCCATTACAGCCCTACCTGGTAATTTTTTTTCTATTATTAGAGGAAATGATGTAGCAGGTGATTCAAGTATTATACCTCTCATTTTATCACCCCACCACCCTGACTTATGAGATGAAAGTCTAATTGTGAGGAAACCCCCCATGGAATGGCCATAAATCCATAGATTTTCAGGAGTAAATCCTAATGTTTCAGGTACTTTTTCAAGTAGTAATTCGATATCAGCTATAACTTTCAATATTGTCCACTCATATCTGCCCTTTTGATCTCCAAAACCTCTTTGGTCCAATCCCACTACATTAAGCCCAATTGAATTCATATGTTGACATCTTGACTCACCATTACCAAGACTGGAATTATATCCATGTAAGTATAGAACCATATCTTTACTATTGGATTCTGATTTTAGAAATTGCCCTTTCATTTTTTCATCCCCCCAACCTTTGAATGAAAATTCCTCCCATCTTGGGTCTGATATTTTAGGTGTATTTTGAGATGAAATGATAAATACTGAAGAATAAATTCTCCATCTCATAATTAACCAACCTGCCACTGGAATAGATGCACCAAAAAGCACCCATGCAATATTATATTCTCTCCATTCACTAGATAATAATAGGGCGATTACTTGGATTATTATCAATGCTGTCAATAATTTTGGTTTGCTAGGTAATAATGGAGCAGGAGTTTTTTGATACACAGCAGCCTTAAGCCTTGATGTACGACTTTGTTTTAGATTTTCCATTTACAACATTTCCTCTTCTATGGATTGTCCTAACCTTTGCATTATTTTTGTTGCTGACTCTATGCTATTGACGGTTTCAACACTCTTTCCTGCTGACCACAAATCTTTCGAAGATTTTCCCTTGCCTTTAGAGAATGCACGCATTCGCCAGAATGAAATCCCAGTAATTATAACTCTAATTTTATGTTTAAATCTACTTTTTAGAAGGCGTCTAACAGGCCAAGAATTATTTTGTTTAAACTTACTATTATTAATTACAGAAATGGGCACACCAGTTAGTTTAGTAGTCCATGTGATATCATTTTCTTTGGCATTAACTATTGCATTTTTGTAATCGTCAGGTGTTGTACATTCATCTGTTGCAATAAATCTCGTTCCCATCTGAACACCATCATAACCAATCTTTAGTGCCTCTGCCAATTCTATTTCACTACCAATACCTCCTGCACAAATCAATGGAAGTCCCATATCCGAAAGCTGCTCATACATCTCTTCCATAGTTAATTCACCTAAATGTCCGCCAGCTCTGTCATTAACACATATTAATCCATCAACTCCACATTCTTTGCCCTTTTCAGCCCATTTTCTACTAGTGACATCATGGTAAACTACACCCCCTTTAGCATGTACTTTCTCACAGACCCAATCTGGTTTCCCTAGAGATGTTACAAAGAATTTGATGTCTTCTTCAAGAGCTACATCGATCCATTCTGACATTTGCTGGAAATACTTTTCACTACCTTTCTCTATTAGGGCGTTAAACCCAATAGGCTTCTCTGTAAGTGATCTGATATGCCTAATCCCTGCTCTAAGACCTTCTTTGCGGTTAGGTTTATCAAATCCGTGAACCATTGTCAAGGATACTGGCTGTACTACAGCAATTCCACCACCTTCTGATGCTGCCGCAACTAACTCGGGATTAGAACAAGGGTACATAGCCCCACAAATAATTGGATATTCTATACCAGTATCCTTTGTTAATCTTGTATTAATCATTTAATCACTTACCATCACTTACCAAGAAATTCCACTTGAATATCCATTCAGAAACTACATGACCAGTCTTATCTGTGCCTACTGATTTTAATTCACACTCAACTGACTTGCCAGTTGCCATACTTTCTTCTATTGCATTTCTAGCAATAGAATTATCATTACAAGTGAATAGAATTTTTCCCTTTGCACGTTTAATAAATTTAGCTTCAGTGCCTACAACAAACATTCTAACTTTATTGGACATTGATTTGGAAGTTGCAAATGGTGCGGCTCCTGTACTCAATTCTGCTCCCATGCCTTGTACTGCCCAATACATCGTCTTGAAGGGGTTCTGAGACCTCCATCCACCAGGTATTGAAGTAATACAAATATTATCATCTAATTGTACTACTCTTAGGCCTGCCAACCATGCGGTGGGCATCGAAAATAGAGTAAAAAACCTAAACCTGAATGTTTTTGTTAGATTATTATATTCTGAAAGTAACTTGTTATGATTAATTAGCAATATAATCACTCATTCCATATTTACTAAGTGATCTACAAAATCACAATATTTAGTCATCGCATCAAATTCAGTAGTCCCAGACACTGCATTCCATGCTTTCCATTTAGCTCTGTCACGTAACCCCCCTCTCGCTCTACCAACACAATCTCCCTCGATTGCTTGTTTGTATAGAGCATATAATTTTAGAAGAAGGTCATTTGAAGGCCTAGATGACAGGTTCTGGACTCTCTTACTAGCTCTTTTGAATCTCATCTTGAGTGTTTGACCTATCTTTTCAGACATTACATCATCTCCACTGGGTAATCCATTAGTGATTTATGTCCAGCCTGTACCTTAGCTGCAAGACCCACTGTTTCAGGAAAGATCTTTTTGAAGAAGAAGCGCGCACTTGCAATTTTAGCATCATAAAACGGTTCTCCTTGTTTGGTCAGAGAAACCTTTGCCATTTTAGCCCACATATAAGCGAGTAATACATTACCAAAGTATCTGCAATAGTCTGTTGCCCCTGCTGCTAGGAAATGAGGATTAGCCTGACCTTCTGCTATCATAAGCAATGTTAGTTGTTGAAGCCCTCGTACTCCTTGATGCAAAGGCTTGTTAAATTCTGACATTTCAGGAATATTTTTATTTTCATTAATGAAATCTGTCATTGGCCATAAAAGATGCCTTAGATTTTTTCCTAAATTTTCAGTTACTTTTCTTCCGGCCAAATCTAAAGCCTGAATTCCATTGGTACCTTCCCATATTTTTGATATCCTTACATCTCGGTAAAATTGCTCGACACCATATTCCGTACAGTATCCGGCTCCCCCCATTACTTGCATACACGAACTAGCCGTTTCACAACCTAGATCTGTGAAATGTGCTTTGACGATCGGAGTAAATAGAGCTACTAATGCAGTTGCCATTTCGGCTTCTTCTTTATCATCACTATGAGATTGATCTAGAAGTATTCCAGTCCATGCAGCTAGAGCCCTGCAGCCTTCATTATTTACTTTGGCTTCCAATAACATTCTTCTGACATCTGGGTGAACTAGAATATTATCTGCTACCTCATTTGGTTCTTGCATACCATTAATATCCCTCCCTTGGCGTCTATCTTTAGACCATGAAAGGGCATTTTGGTAAGCAATTTCTGCTAACCCGATGCCCATCATTCCAGTAGCTAATCTCTCCCTATTCATCATTTCAAACATTAATGGCATTCCATTGTAAAGATCTCCTACTCTCCAACCCCTACTCTGTTCAAAATTCATAACGCATGTAGGAGAGGCATGCACACCCATTTTTTCTTCGCTTCCAGAGCATGTGACACCATTATGTTGAGTATTTAGTTCCTCTGAAACTCCTGATAAACCCTCAGATTTCCATTCAGAAGGCAAATATTTGGGTACAAGAAATAACGAAATCCCTCTAGTTCCTTCTGGGGCATCTGGAGTTTTGGCAAGTACTAGATGAACGATATTTTCAGTCATATCATGTTCGCCATATGTAATGAATATTTTAGTTCCAGTAACTAAGTATGTTCCATCTTCTTGTGGAACTGCTTTAGTTGTAATCATCCCTAAGTCGGTTCCTGCATGTGGTTCTGTCAAGCACATTGTCCCTGACCATTTTCCTGATGCCATATTAGTAGCAAAATAATCTACCAATTCTTTTTCTCCATGTTCAGCTAGAACTTCATACACCCCTAATGAAAGTGCTGGTAACACACTCAAAGCCATATTTGCAGAAGTTCCAAATTCTGCCCAAATTACTGTTTGAAAAAATATTGGTACACCCATGCCTCCATGTTCTGGTTTACATGAAGTCGATAGCCAACCTGCATCAACACTTTCTTTGTATGCAATTTTAAATTCTTCAGGCATTTTTATTTCTCCATTGTTAAATTTTAATCCCTCTCTATCGCCTAATTGGTTTATTGGAAGCCAGACTTCTTTTACGTGTTCAGCCCAACCATCCGTCAGCATCGATAAAAAGTCTCTATCAAATTCGGAATAACCTAAATTTTGTACGATTGGTATAGCATCCAGTACTTCGTTTAATAGGAAATCGTAATCTCTTTTGGGTGCATTATATTCTACCATTTTTCTCACATCAATTCCTTAGGGGCTTCCCTGTTTCAAGCATATGCTGCATACGATCTAATGTATCTGTATTTTTTGCTAACGTAGTTATTGCAATCTTCTCCATTGCCAATATATCATCTTCTTCGAGAATATCTGTAATGTCGGTATCTCCACCAGTTAATATTTCTGCTAGAGCATTAGTAACTACAATATCATGCGGTGTGACTTTACCCGATAATGCAAGGTCATTAACCGCTAATTCTAATGCTGCCTTGCCAGATGGTCCAGGCAATGAATATGTTCTTGGTTCTGGAGGTGAATAATCTTTTGATAATTCAATTAGTGTTTTTTTTGCATCAGAGAGTAATCTATCCCTATTCATTGTAATACGATCATTAGGCCCTAAGAAACCCATGGTTTGAGCTTGGTCTGCTGATTTTGCTACTTGAGCCGTACCTATTACTTCGAAAGCCTTCATTACAGCTCCCATTGGTCCATTAGAAACTAAACCAAATTCTTTGATACGACCTAAATATTCTTTGCAACCGCCCCATGCAGGGATAATTCCTACACCTACTTCAACTAATCCAACGTAAGACTCAGAATGAGCTTGTATGGCATCACAATGCATCAGAACTTCTGCCCCACCGCCTAAACATAATCCGGCAGATGCAGCTACAATTGGTACTTCAGAGAACTTCAAAGTCTGGTAAGTATCTTGACCTAATCCAATGAAATCATCTAAATCTTTCCAAGCAGCCAAATTCGCTGCAAATAATGCTAATCCTAAATTGGCTCCGGCACAAAAATTCGCTGCATCGTTACCTATTACTACTCCTTTCCACCCTTCATTTTCGGCCATGTCAACAGCATTTAGTAACATCTCCATATTCATTGGATCCATTGCATTCATTTTCGTATGATACTCGACTAATAATACTTGATCTCCCATATCCCATATGCTTGCAGAAGCGTTCCTCTCCAATGGCTTTCCTCGACGTTTTAGATCGGCTACAGTTAATGTTTCTTCATTCCTTTCAATTTTTACCATCTCTCCATTAGGAGATAATCTGGTGATTTCACCTGAATCAATGCCGTAGAACATTCCTTTTTCTGCTGCTAGGGCTAAGAATGGTGGAACTGATTTATTTGAATCATTTAGTCTATTTACCATAGATTTAGGCCCAATAGCATCCATCATTTCAAACGGACCTTTTTTCCAATTATACCCGACCTTCATTGCTCCATCGATTGCATAAATATCCTCACTAACTTCGGGAACTATATATGCAGCATATGATAATGAATCAAGTAAAACATCTGTTACAAATTCTGCACCCTTATCATCGCAATCCATAATTTCAGCTATACCACGTTTCCCCATTTTTGCTGATGAAAAGCCTGCTTTACGTTTAGCTGTTTTATATTCTCCAGTAATTAAACTTCTAGCCTCTTTTATTTTCTTACCATTTTCTCTGTTAAGACGATAAAAACCACCCTTACCTTTACGACCAGTATACCCTTCATCAATCATTGAAGTTATTGTATCTTTACCAACACCAGCTATTTTATGGAATGGATCATTTTCGCCTAAATGTGAAACTAAACTACCAGTAACATGAGGTATTAAATCAATACCAACTAAGTCCATTAGAGCAAATACTGCAGTTTTTGGTAATCCTATCGGCCTCCCAAGCATTGCATCAGCTTGCTCTATTGACAAACCGTGATCAATTGTTGCTTTGTATGCGCGCTGAATAAAGTAAATTCCTAATCTATTACCTATGAAACCAGGACTATCGTTGCATATTGTTACTCTTTTACCTAAATCTATATCTGCAAAAGTACAAAATCTATCTAAAACATCGGCATTAACTTCTGGCGAACTTACTACTTCTAGTAATGGGAGATATCTTGGTGGATTGAAGAAGTGTGTAATCAAAAATCTTGATGATAAATCATTTGCCATATCAGTAATTAATTCAGAACGTGGTATAGTAGATGTGTTAGAAGATAATATTGTATCTTTGCCTATATTTTGTGCAAGTTTTTTGTATAATTTCTTCTTGATATCAAGATTTTCAATAATTACTTCTATCACCCAATCACAATCAATTAATTTATGTAAATCATCATCAATATTTCCAGGAGTAATTAGTTTAGAATTCTTTCTTTGCATGAGCATTTCAGGATTGGATTTATGCATATACTTTATTGCATTTTTAGCAATTATATTACGATCTGATGATTCATCATCTACGATATCGAGTAAAAGAACTTCACAACCAGCGTTCGCACAATGGGCTGCTATGCCCGAGCCCATTACTCCACTACCAATGACGGCTACTTTTTTGATTGTTTTAGGCATATTCCCACTCCTATATTTTTTCTAAAATTGTAGCTATACCTTGCCCGCCACCTATGCACATAGTTGCAAGTGCATATTTTTCATTATTTTTATTCAATAATTGGGCAACTTTACCCGTAATTCTAGCGCCACTTGCTCCAAGTGGATGACCTAATGCAATAGCCCCGCCTTCTATATTGACCTTGGATTTATCAAGATCCAACTCACTTATTACGGCTAGTGATTGTGCAGCAAATGCTTCATTTAACTCAATAATACCTATTTGTTCTAATGTGATATTAGCTCTTTTCAAAGATTTACGTGTAGCTTCTACAGGACCTATTCCCATAATCTCTGGAGAACATCCAGATACAGCAGTACTCAAGATTCTAGCTAATGGTTTCAGATTATTATTATTTGCAAATTCTTCTGAACAAATAAGAACAAAGGCAGCACCATCAGTTAGAGGAGACGATGTTCCGGCGGTCACAGTACCTTTAGAATCAAAAGCAGGTTTCAACTTAGAAAGTGTTTCTGAATTAGTTTGTGGACGAATGCATCCATCTAATTCAATAATTCCATTTTTTGTTTTTATGGGTATGATTTCGTCTTTGAATAATCCAGATTCTCTAGATTCAGCCGCTCTTTTTTGACTTTCAATAGCAAATTCTTCTTGAATATCACGATCAATTGAATATTTTAGTGCTAAATTTTCAGCCGTTACTCCCATGGAAGTAAATGCTTCAGGATATTCATTACTTAATTTAGGATTAGGCATTGGATTAAACCCAGTCATTGGTATCCTAGTCATTGATTCAACACCACCTGCAATAAAGGCCTCACCAGCTCCCATTGATATTCTACCAACAGCATCGTGTATTGCTTGCATAGATGAGCCACAAAATCTGTTTATTGTTACACCAGGTACTGTTTCTGGTAAATCGCTTAGAAATGTTATCATTCTTGCCAAATTAAATCCTTGCTCTGCTTCAGGAAATGCTGTACCAACAATCAAATCTTCTATCAATGTTGGATTAACTCCTGTATTCTTCAGTAGTCCATTTACTACAGTTGCAGCTATATCATCAGGTCTGGATTTGGCTAATTCACCTCTTTTAGCTGGTGTGAATGGGGAGCGATAATAACCGGCAACTACTACTTTCATGTATAACCCAAGGAGGTATGACGTATTAAACCAAAAGTGGTAATATTCACACCTAATAGCATTTAATACACTAGGTAATATTTATTACACCAATTTTGGTATACTAATAGCAATCATCACAAGATAAATTCTTAGAATATTGGCTAATGAAATCCCAGACAATAAAACTTGTTTGTACTAACCCCTGTGTACCCTGAAAAACATTACTAATTAGTCCGGTGTCAAGATTTTTTGCGTATGGATTATGCTGGGCGGCATAGATAGTCATTAGCCTTACTTCAGTGCCATTCGCACAATTATCGAAACCCTGGATAGAATATAATGCATTTAGTTCAAATGTATTCAAATCACCTGAACACCCATTATGTCCGCCCCACTCATACATATTCTCTATTGCTCCTGTTTCAATTGCTTCAGGATCTGTCCATGATCCTTGGTTAAATGGCACACTCAAAATAGAAGATTCATAAAGTACTATTTGGTCTAAAAATCCATGTACTTCCATAATAGGAATCGGGGCATAATCCGCAGATTCATCCGATACAAGATAGAATGACATACAACCTACTGCTGCAAAAATATGACTGGAATCCATAGCCATTCTTTGTGCCATTGCACAACCGTTAGACCACCCTGATAGATATATACGATTAGTATCAATATTATGCTTTATAATCGATATTTCTACCATTTGCTCTATAAATCCAACATCATCAACATCATCAATGGCTGGATCTGCACAACACCATCCTGCGTTCCATCCTTGATTCGCCTCAGTATCCCATGAATTTTGTGTTGTAACTCCATCTGGATACACAACAATTGCATCATATTCATCGGCTATTGTATTGAAATCAGAAAATCCTCTATGTTCAGTAGAGTCGGAACCGAATCCATGCAAATCCACTATGAGCGGGACAGGTGTGTTTATCGGTAAATTATCAGGTATGTGAGTCTGCCAACATCTTGAGATATTATCATGTTCAATACAGGTGTATATTCCATCCTCTTGGTAAAGCGGTAATTCATTTTGATTTTCGTCTAGAGAATCTTCTGAATTCCCATCCTCAGATAAACAACCACTAAGCATTACAGAAACTAGTAAAAGTGTAATAAGAACTGCAATGAACTGTTTATTCATAGAGATACGATTGAACCATAGTTCAAAAAGAATTTGATGGTATTAATTTCAATTAATATTAGTCATTTAAGAATTGATAGACTTAGAGGGAGATAATCGCGACTCTTCTAATATTGGTATATGTATTATTGCTGAGAATATTCCTGCAGCAATACCTATCCACCAAACGAATGTATAAGTGCCGTACAAATCGTACAATACACCTCCCAGCCAGACACCAATAAAACTGCCTAATTGATGTGAAAAGAAAACAATTCCATATAATGTACCCATGTATTTCAAGCCATAGATATGAGCAACTAATCCACTTGTTAAAGGTACAGTTGCGAGCCAGAGAAAACCCATTGCAAAAGAGAAAATTAGTACGGAATCAGGCGAAACAGGTGTTAGTATAAACCAAGCTGCGGCTATCGATCTACCTGCATATATCCCTGATAATAGCCATTTTTTAGAATACCTTTTTCCTGCCCAACCGGCAACTAATGTTCCTAGAATATTTGAAAATCCAATTACGGAAATTGCGAATCCACCCAATGCGGCTGTAGTTTGAATACCTAAATCCCCACACCATCCACTGGCATCAATTGGAGAACTCATTTCTGTAACTAGTGCAGGGAAATGTGCTGTAATGAATGCAAGTTGATATCCGCATGAGAAAAAGCCAACAAAAATCATGCTGAATGAAGGGTCTCTAAAAGCTAATTTTAGTATATCTGTCATGCTTTCTTCTAACTGTTCTTTACTAGCCAATTCTGGTGCTCTCATAAATGGAAGTAAAATTAATGTGCACAAAATTGATACAGCAAATATGAGAAATACTGATTGCCATGGCATTTGAGCTAGTAAGGCAACTGCAACTGGTGGTCCAACTACTTGCCCTAAAGATCCTGCTGCTGTTGCTATTGCAAGACTCATAGATCGATGTTCATCTGCACTAGCTCGTCCAACAACTGCTAATATCACGCCGAAACCTGTTCCTGCGACACCAAAACCAACCAAAATACCATAAATTTGATGTTCAATTGGGGTAGTTGCGCCTGAAGTTAGTATCAACCCTAGAGCATATAGTATAGCTCCAATAATAATTGCTTTACGGTCACCAATTTTCTCAGCAATTGCTCCAAATATTGGTTGCCCAAAACCCCAAGCAAGGTTCTGTATCGCAATAGCTAGGCTAAATTCTGCTCTTGGCCACCCATATTCTAAAGCTATAGGGATTTGGAATATCCCATAAGTCGCTCTAATAGCGAATCCAACCAGAATAATTATACAACCAGAAATTAATACTGGTGAAAATAGAGGTTTGGTTTGACCCATGTAAGTGGGTATATAATTATGCAAATAAGTATACCCATACTAAATCCTTAATTTGAATCTTAATAGGAAACACACAAATAATTTTCTGTGTTACAATAGAGTATTATCACCCGACAGTTGGTTACAATGATTTCTAAAATCCAAAATATTATTGATAACAATTGGGTTAAATCTTTCGTATTTTATTCCATATTTAGAGCATTTTATGGAGCAGGTATACTATTAGTGACTTGGGTTTTTGCTACTGAAAGTCAGGCTCCACCATGGGTTTCATTGATTTTCTTACTTTGTTCGATGGTGTTCTCAAGAATTCTTTTGAAAAAAATTAAAGAGTATAGGTCAAGTAACAAATAAATTAGTTTATTCATCAGCTGCATCATTCTCTTCTTGTCTTATCTTGGCTAATTCTCTCATGTCTTCATGATGATTTCCTTCTTCGATAGCATCCTGGTCATCTTCGTCAACAATTTCGACACCCAGTAAAGTTTCAATTATATCTTCCATCGTCACTAATCCTACTGTACCTCCGAATTCATCCTTAACGATTAGAATTTGTTCTTTGTTATCGAGTAAAATATCTAATGCTTTATCAACTGAGTCAATATCTCTACAAGGATGAATATCTCTTGAGATTTCGTTCATTAGAATATTATCGTTATCAGCAGCGGCTTCCCTAAGAATATCACTCCTCAGCACCATTCCTTCGATTTCATCTATATTCTGATTTGTCGTAACAGGTAATCTACCATGAACCATTATTGGAATTCTTTCCAAAATTTGAGATACTGTTTCGTTGCTAGAAGCTGTTTCCATAACTACCCTTGGTGTCATTATTGATGCTACCGTTTTTTCTCTAAGCCCTAGAAGATTTTGAATAACTTTTTCTTCATCTCTTTCAATTACTTGAGTTTCTTCAGCAATATCAGCTAAATGTGATAGCTCGTCCCTAGTAACTGCCTCATTATGAATGGCAGGGAATAAAGATCTGATTTTCTCAATAGGATAAACAATTGGTAGCAATATAAACATCAAAAGACCCAATACTCTTGCAGAGCTTACTGTCAATTTTCTCCAGTATAGAGCACCAATTGTTTTAGGTAAAATTTCACTTAATAATAGTATGGCTATAGTTAGTACAGCTGCTGAAACTGGGACGATGTAGCTAACTTCAGGCCACGCCTTCTCTACCTGATGACCTACCCCTAAAGCGCCGACTGTATGAGCAATAGTATTCAAAGTTAAAATTGCGGTAAGTGGCCCTTCTGGATCATCCTTGAAATTACTCCATGTTACACTAATCTTTGGATGTGTATCTTTCAGAGCTACAATATGCCCATGCGTTGTAGAGAGAAGTACTGCCTCTAAAATACTGCAAAGGAATGATGCTCCAAGCGCTAATGTTCCATAAAATATAATTAATGTTGTTGGGTCCAATTTTGTTGCCTCTTAGAGTACTTTTTTTTGAATAAAATTCATATTCATGCCGATAAAGTTGCTCGGCTCCGGACTTAACAGAGGCGATTAAGACATAAACATGGTGCCTCAGGCATTTGTTTGTAAGTACAGATGGGAGGCCGGAAAAATGGAACATGTTGCAATATTTATGGCTTGGCCATATGCTAATGGACCGTTGCACCTAGGCCATGTTGCTGGTAATTGCTTACCTGCAGATATTCAATATAGATATGAAAGATCTCGTGGAAGATCTGTAATTATGTGTAGTGGTTCCGATGAACATGGTACGCCTATCACCGTAACTGCAGAACAAGAAAATGTGAATCCTCAAGAAATTGTTAATAGATATCATGAGATTAATAGTAAAGCTCTGGATGACTTAGGATGTTCTTGGAATAATAATATAGATAGAAGAGGTATTGAATACGGTGGGGCTTTGTACAATAGAACTACAGATCCAAGACACAAAGCCTTGGTTCAAGAATATTTTACTGAATTATATGAATCAGGTTTTCTAAAACAACAAACAATGCAGCAATATTGCTCTATCAGTTCAGATGGTAAAACAAAATTTCTTCCTGATAGATATGTAGAAGGGCAGTGCCCAATATGTAATGCAGATGGGGCTAGAGGGGACCAATGCGATGAATGTGGATCTACATATGAATCGATAGAATTAATTAATCCAAGATCAAAAATGGATCCTGAGGCAAAGATAGAGATTAGAGATACTGATCATTTCTTTTTCCAGCTTAATGAATTTCAAGAACAATTAGAAAAACACTCATCTAAGAAACAGAAAATATGGAAACCTAATGTAAAAGCCATGAC
>Ga0209425_10000979_pt1 | contig 33822 bp, 30 predicted proteins | sample COG_05_FD_184749 | JGI IMG/M metagenome (GOLD analysis project Ga0209425, IMG submission 184749) | Pelagic Microbial community sample from North Sea - COGITO 998_met_05 (SPAdes) (version 2) | ecosystem: Environmental > Aquatic > Marine > Neritic zone/Coastal water | place: Helgoland, sampling...
AGGAGAATAATTAGATATCTTTTCATAAATATTTCTATTTTGCTATACAACCTGTCCTGCAGCCCAGCCTGATGACCACGCCCACTGAAAATTATATCCTCCTAGCCACCCTGTTACATCTACAGTTTCACCTATAAAGTATAGACCCGAATGTTTAATTGATTCCATGGTTTTCGAACTTAGTTCATTCGTATCCACACCACCTGTACACACTTCTGCAGTACGCATACCCTCGGTACCACTAGGTTTTATTTGCCAATGATTTAAATTATAACCAAAAATTTGTAAATCTGTTTTTTTTATTTCACCCATTGTGGTATTTGCTATTTTTTTGACGCTAAGAGTATCACCAAATCGTTCAGCTAACCTTTTTGAAAAAAAATCACTTAAGATTGTTTTTAATTGCGACTTTCCTCGCTGTTGTTGCATTGTTACTAAATATTCAGAGGCATCTAAATTCGGAAGAAGATTTATTTCAATTGCATCTCCTTTTTTCCAAAAAGAAGATATTTGCAAGATGGCCGGACCACTCAATCCTCTGTGGGTTATAAGAATATTTTCATTAAAACTTGTTCCGTTATAACTCACGATTGCGTCTAAAGACAGACCAGATAAATTCTTAAAATAGGTATCAATGTCTTGCTGATGAAATGTAAAAGGCACTAAACCAGGTTTAAAAGAAACTGATTTCAAACCAAATTGCTTCGCAACACTTATTCCAAAATCTGTTGCTCCCATTTTAGGAATACTTGGCCCTCCAGTTGCTATTACAAGTGACTTTGTTTGATAATCACCACAATTAGTTTGGACTATATATTTTTTTTCTTTCTTAATTGAATTAGTTTCAACATTTAGTTCAATATGAGCTTTACTACAATTTTTATGCAGCGCACTAAGAACTGCTCCAGCTCTTTGGTCACAAAATAGTTGACCTAATTTTTTCTCATTCCAAGTCAAATTAAAAGACTCGAGCATTGATATGATATCCCACTGTGTATAGCGAGATAATGCTGATTTACAAAAGTGAGGGTTCTTAGATATATAGGCATGAGGTTCGATATTTAAATTTGTAAAATTACAGCGTCCACCACCAGATATAAGAATTTTCTTACCAGCTTTGTTTGATTTTTCTAGGATTAGAACACTGCGATTTCTTTTTATTGCTTCTGCCGCACAAATAAGACCAGCTGCACCCGCACCAATGATAATCACATCATATAGCTTCAAAAAATCATCCAAAAATGCATTTATAATATCGCTTTAGTCATTCACAAATAATTTAATAGAAAAGGGCATGATATTGAAAAGAATTCCAATTTCCCAATATCATGTATCCATATATTTTGAAAAATGTCTTTTTGCTTGCTCAATAGTATTTGCATTTATTAATAAAAAGCCCTGGTAGCCACTTTTTTCCAAGTAATCTTTGTACAAACTATTTCCTCGTGCACCAATGTAAACACCAATACCAGTACTTATAATAGGGATAATACTTTCAGGAAAACCAAGCAATAATATTAGGGTAGAAAAAACAAATATCTCTACAGCTTTTATATAAAGCCCTTTATATACTAGCCACAAACCTGAGAATAAAAAGGCAAACCATGACCACCCGTACTTTACCAACTCAACCGTATTCATTGAGTTTTTATAAACAACAAAAGTTTTGTTTCCCGAACCAATAGATTCAAGGCTGTCATCAATATTTTCTTTAAAAATCAATAGTATTCACCATGTGTATTTCATTAACAGTTTATTTAATAAACTCCTTATACATTGCTTTAAGAAGAGATTTTTCATGATTAGATGGGACGTCTCCTGCAAGTTGCCAAAACATTATACCCGCCAAATTTAAGTTTTTTCCTTCTGCGACTTTCTGAACTGCAACCTTAATGCCATTAAAACCGTAAGCTTTATCTCCTGAATTATTTTTATTATGTATAATAAAATTTAACGTATCTGAAATAGCAGGATTCAGTTCAATAACCTGCTTATAAAATAACCATTCTGAACCCCAGCCAGCTCGAGCATAAAATGGTATACCTGTTACAATCTTTTTATGTGGAATACCAAATGTTGTCCAATATGCTACGGAGCCATTTACACCAAATACAGACTCAAAGGTGGCGTGTTTCTCTCCAATATCATTATCATAATTCATTAGAGAAACCCAATCTAGATAATTCCACCAACCGTTTTGCGGGAAATGTGCTATTTGCTTCGTATCTGAGTACCAAATGCTATTTGCGTTTAAAATAGCTGCAGTAAATAATTTATTTCCTTTGCCAAATTCAGTATCTAATGCCACACGAAATTCTTTAATAAAAACGATGTAATAATTTGTAATTGCATTATTTATTGCCTCCATCTCTTCTTTATTATTTATCCAAGACGGTTCCCAATCACAATCAAATCCATCCAGATTATGTTTAATCATAAAATCAATAATATTTCTTATCAGATTTTGGCGATTTTCTTTAACGCCCATTAATTCAGAAGTTACTTTAAACTCCCCACCTCCAAATGATATCAGAACCTTAACATTATTTGAATGAGCAGACGTAATAACCTCATCAATATTTTCCCAGCCATTAGTCATTACAATATCCCCATTGGGGTTTGCGGCACGCAAGAATGAAATTGAGACGTGAGTCATCTTTTTAAATTGATCTTTTGTTGGCTCATAACCTTCTATTAAGTATCCCATCATAACTGAGCTTGGATCGACAGGATTCGTTTGATATTTACCTTCTGTTGCTACTAATACTGAAGGCGGTTCAATATCGAAAGATGTTAGAGATTGACCATTTAAATAAGCAGAATCAGTTTTTTGTTTCAGACTAGAGTCGCAAGAAAAAAACATGAATCCTAATACGGCAATAACTATGTATTTTTTCATTACTTCAAAAGTAACATTTTTTTTGTTTGCCTTGATTTACCAGCTCGAAGTTCGTAAATATACACCCCGGCCGGTACAGGTTCATTATTTTGATTTGTAGAATTCCATTGGACTGTTTTATATCCTGAAGACTGCAGACTATTCGCAAGCATTTTTACGGTTTTTCCCTTTAAATCATAAATTATTAATGAAACAAAACTACTTTTTGGTAAATCATAACTTATTGAGGTAGTTGGATTAAATGGATTAGGATAGTTTTGGGTTAGTTTAAATTTCTCAGGAATATTGGTAATGTTTGGTAAACCTAGTTCTTGATTTTCACATTCGCTAGCATCTAACCCTACTCGATACCATTTCCACTCACTGTTTGTCTGATCACTAAGGGATACAACATCTCCATCGCATTCAAATGTAGCAAATCGTTGCCAAGTGTTTCCAAAAAACACATCAACCGTTAGCGTATCATTAATGAACGTATATGGATTTGGGTTTGGAATGGCATCATTTAAATCCAATGAATTCCAATAAGTTGAATCACACCCATTCGTATCACTAGAACAATAGTAAGTATATCTTAAATCATTTATAAACTCATACATTGTGTTGGCTTGCGCACCTACAATCGAAGGTGCTAACCATCTGCCCTCAATAGGGGATGTTAATGGAGCGCAATTTGAAGTATCCTGAGTTCCAGCTGAGGACTCAATGCAAGAAGGGTATTCTGGACAAAATTGGTTTCCCGCAAAATCATATAGCTGATCGCTTGAATCGTCGTTGTCCCATTCTATAGGTAGGTCACAAATACTCTGAGGAATAGTACCGATAAACTGATTGTTTGAGATATCAAGAGCGTCATACGATGTAGAGCTATTATGTGCAATTGTAACCACACCTTCAAGCGATATCAAATTACCAATCTCTTCTACAATTTCGCCAGAAAGCGCATTATCGCTTAAATCAAGTGATAATAAATCCTGTAAGCCATACAATTGAATTGGGAGGCTACCAGTTAATTGGTTTGAAGAAAAGTCAATTGATTTAAGTTTACTTAGGTTTCCTATATTTTCAGGAATCTGCCCACTTAGCATATTACTTGAAAGATTTAAACCATGTTCAAATACTGTTCCAAGCATTGCCCCTCTGACTCCGCCTTCTAAATTTGTTAAACTTAGAAGCTCTAATGGGATTTCACCTGTTAATTGATTTGAGCTAAGATTAAGAGAAAATAAACTATCAAGATCTCCAATTTCAGGAGGAATACTTCCTGAAATTTGATTATTTGATAAATTGAGAGTAACCAGCTTTGTTAGGTTACTAATTTCAGATGGAATAGGGCCTGAGATATTTGAATAATTAAGAGATAGTAGCATTAGATTAGTTAAACTGAATATTTCTTGAGGAAAGACAGATGCAGAGTCTGGTATTGAAATAGGAAACCCTAATTGAGTGGTATTATTTATTGAATAACAATTTCCCCATATCTCAACTCCTTCTGTGCTATCAGCTGCATAACAATCTACATCAGTTGGTATTTCCAGTGCGCCCTCATCTACCCACTGGGCAATTAAATCAATATCAGCTTGAGATAATGCAGAACCAAGTTTTGGCATAAACTGCTGGCTACTTGCTGGAAGTGTAATCCGATTATATAAAAGGCTATTAGAATGATTCAAGGGCAACACCGCATTGCCACTACTACCGCCTTCCATTATTTCAGAATAAGATGAGAGATCTAAAAATCCTGCATAGGCACCACCATTCGCATGGCAACTTATACAGTTATTATTAAAAATAGGTTGTATCTGTGTAGCATAATCCACTTGACAAAACAAACCTGAGACGATCAACATTAGCGATAAGTATTTTTTCATTTAATAAACCCTTAATAATTTTATCTCTAAAAACGAAGTTTAAAGACGTCTTAAAAGCAAAAATAGGGTGATTATGGACCACCCTATTCTCTACTCATGAAAATCCGTCGAAATTCACATTGATAAATTAGTTAATTTTTGTTAAGTCAATAGAGAATTTTACCGATTATGATTAAAAGACTTTTTAAATTTTGTACTAATATTAATTGAAAATCAGCGCTTTAAACTTTTTCATTTAAAAAATATATTAATCGAATAAATGATACCATCATTTATTCGAAAATTTCAACATACTGAATGTATTTTTCTTTTTTTATATTTACTTTATTCCAGGTATCCTCTAAAATAAAATTGATTTTCTTATCAATTATAGACTGTATATGTCGTCGGTAATCTCTATATGCATAATAATCTGTTTTTGAAAAAGCATTTACTTTATTTTGAAAGTAAATAACAGGATTGAATAAAAAATACCTTTTTATAAATTGATTTTTATCTTCACTAGATTTTTCAATTTGACTAGCCACCTTTTTGTTTAGCTCATTTACTAAAGCAGATATACATTTACTTACAATACTTCTATCTACAGTTGTATCAGCAGCATATTTAGTATTTTTTAATTTAGGAAAAGACTCAACTAACTTAGATTGGTGTACATCAGTTGAAAGCTCGAATATTGCATATTTTTGATCTCGACTAACATCAAGATAATCAGTCATGTAATTGGTGGGATGCTTTAAAGATGAAAATTGGTGAAATGCGCCTGGAATAATAATACAAAGAATTAGCCATGTAGAAATCATTTTTAAAGCTTGATCTGGACTTCCACTTCCTGAAAAATTTATTATATAAAAAATAGTAAACCAAACTAACACATATATAAAAATCAATAATAACAGATTAAAAAAGCTAATTATTTCATTTTGAAAAACACCGGACAATAAACCATAAAATGACAGAAGACTAAATAACAAAATTATCAATAGAATGAAATAAAATAAAAAGCGAGCCATTAACCAGTTTTTCTTCGTTACATTACTTAGATAAATTAATTTATTAAAGTTCATATCTCTTTCTAAGCCACCAATATTAAATAACATAATAATTAACAAAATGGGTGTCAGGTATATAAGAACAAAATTAAAATCTAAGGTCCCTATAGAAAGACGTTCTGGGTTTGCAATTTCTTGCGCAAGGTCATTATCAAAAGTTGTACTCCAGTTTGATACTTTTTTGTAATACCCATATTGCTCAGATTGGCCTAAACTAAATACCATCATTGGAGAAGGGTACTTAAAAGCGTACGATGGTGTATTCCAAATTGCCCAATATGGAACACTAGGGTCTCTTCGCGGCTTTTTTACAGACCCTTTCTCAATTTCTTCATATTGAACTAACATTTTATCTATGTGGCTTTTGTAGCCAGATTTAATGGATATTATTTCATCATTATGTTTTTTAATTAAAGCATATCCATTTTGGCAACCATAGATAACGGCTAAAACATAAAATATTAGTGACGTAATTTTAAAGGGGGATCTAGAAAAATGGGAAAATTCAATTAAAACTATTTTTAAGTATCTATTCATAATAAGTTGTTTTTATTTATATTAAACCTCAAAAGCAACGTAGTGACAAACATCCACGTCATTAAAAAGAATATGTCCCTTATATAATGAACTATTTTCTCGTAAATACTCGGGCTTCTATAATTAAAACCTTCCACCGATTTAAAAAAGGTCTCGTCCACTGTCCATTTCCAATTTCCTGTTTTAGACCCACCGAAAGCGTGTTTATCGTTTAACTCTTTAATTAAGTATCTTCTATACTTTTCTGCTTTTTCTAAAAAATCTAAATGATGAACCATATCATTTCCACATAACCCCATGCTAAGACTTTGCAGCGACGCAAAGGGATTCAATATACCAGAAAGTTGATATAGTTTTTTTTGGCTTTTATAAATTGCATAGTTACTTCCAAAGTGTTTATCCCACACTAAATTTCCATATTCTTCGTCTTCCTGCATTACAATGCCATCAAAATTAATCGGAAGTTGTTTCAAGCTATCTACATTGTATTCTTTTAAGTATCTATTTTTTAATTTTTCACGCCTTTCATCAGTCGGATTATGGCCATCAATTCCTTTAGACCGATCTTCTTTCATAGTTGCTTTAAAATCTTGCCTACTTGGTAATGGGTAAAACTTTTCAACCGAATTTCCCCATATTCTAGGAAGGAAAATTGTCCAAATTATCCATGTAGCTAGAATTGATGATAATGCTGAAGTATTATCTTTCAAATAAGCTGAAAAATAAGTTGTCAAACAAGCAATGACATAATAATAGCAAGCATAAGACAAGAATATGAGTGCTATACGATATAGAACTTCCTGATTAACTACGCCTAAGAAAGTTTGCGCGGAAATGGTAATCGTGAGCAAAAATAAGCCATAAAACCAGATACTAATTGATTTTGAGAAAATTAATTTGAAAAATGAGACTCCTTGGAATACTAAAAGTTTTAATCTACCACTTTCTTTTTCACTACTTATTGAACTGTAGGCCAGAAAAATAAGAAATAAAGGAATCATATATTGCAGGAGAAGAGAAGATTTAAGCTTACCAAACTTTGATAGAGAAATAGCTTGTGAAGCTTCAGAATACACAATTTCATTTTGTACGTGGCCCTCAAGTTTTAGTACATTCCCTGTTATTGCACTTATGCCATCATCCAAACTATTTAATATGCTAATTGGTTTAAAAGCATATGATCCATAATGAGCTGCACGATGAGGATTCATCGGTTTTAAGTTGTCCCATTGACTGCGAATATGTTTCTGAGCAGATTGTTGAATTTCTTTTTGATTAATGTTTTGAACGACCCCCATCCATACAACAGATACTAAACTCAAAATAAAAAGAATTGTTATATAAACTATTGCCCGGTTACGGACGAGGATTTTCCATTCATTTAAAATTATAGTAAGCATAAAATAGTTCTCTTAAGTCTGCATGTATTCAATATAAATTTTTTCTAATTCTTCCGTTGAAACAATCGAAGTATCCATTTCTTTGACCAATTCACCACCTTTTAATATTCCAATGCGATTGCACGTTTCTCTAACACGAAAGATATCATGCGATGCCATTAAAACAGCTGCACCACGATTAGATATTTTTTTTAACATTGATGATAGTTCGGTGCTTGCAAGAGGATCTAAGCCACTTGCAGGCTCATCGAGTAGATAAACCTTCGCTTCTTTTGCAAGGGCAATGGCAATTCCAACCTTTTGCCTCATCCCTTTCGAGTACGTATTAACCTGTTTGTTCGTAGCAGAAAAATCCAACCCACATTCAATTAAAATTTCTGATAATTTTTTAGGAGAATAATTTTTTCCCGCAAGTTTACAAAAATAGTCTAAATTTTCGATGCCAGTTAAATAAGGATATAAATTAACATTTTCTGGAATATAGCCAATATTTTTGCGCGCATTATTGGTATCAGTAGAAGCATTAATTCCGTTCACAAATGATTCTCCAGAATCAGGTTCTAAAAAACCAAGCAATATATTTATTGTAGTTGACTTTCCCGCTCCATTTGAACCCAGCAATCCATATATCTCCCCTTTAGGCACCTCTAACGTGAGGTTTGAAAGAGCTTCAAAATCTTTAAATCTCTTAGTAATATTTTTCACATTAATCATAATATTTTTTTCCATACTTTTCAATAAAAACGAACGTAAAACTTGCCTATAAAACAAGATTACAAAAATATAATAGTTTCATAAAAATCTCTTTTTAATTCACTATAAATATCACACTCTTTGTACCAGAGTGTAGCTCTAACTATAAATTTAATTAACTTAGATTTGGGGGAGGACGACTATGTAAATCATAAATTACTGATTTAACATAAATAATAGTGTTTGATGTAATGTTAGCACTTATTTTTTCATCAATTGAAAGATCAAAGCTTGTCGAGATACAAATTCTCTGGATTTTATTCAAACATTTCTCACATTGATGTGAAAACGAATGATGGTTTTGACTATCACTATCTATATTACATAAACTGGACTCACTTTTATGGTGGTGCAAATGTGCATCAATATGAACTGCTGCTGATAAAAAGAGCATAGATATTATGCTCGTAATTAAAATTTGTAATACAAATTTCACAGATTAAAATTGCTTTAATATTTATAAATAGTGCAATGATTTTTATCTATTTAATATAATTTATAAAATAATCTCCATTATGATTATTGATTTAAGTGTACAACAGATTTGTATTACTTTTTGATTCGCTAATTCTCTTGATTTTGATATCATACAAATTAAGTCTGTAAACGAAAAAACCGCCATTTCAGACGGTTCTCATTATTTTTTTATTAAGGCGCATTTACTTTCTTACGAAGAAAGAAACCACAGCCTTAAGACTAGGTTGACGGGCACTAAGAACACCCCTTCCGGTGACATTAAAAATTTAATAAATAACCTAATCTAAAAATAGATTAGACATTTATTATTTTTTCTTAATACTTAAGTTGACTGGTAAAGCTACGACTAGCCCTGCAAAAGCACCAACAACGGTAGAAGTACTCGCTGAAGATGAGATAAAACATGCAGAAGGATCACAGCCAGCAAAAGATGCATATGCAAATCCTGCGAGGCTACCGATAGCTGTTAATATTATTGTTGTTTTCATATTTTAATATACATAAAAGTTTATAATAAATACTTTATTTTTTTAACTATGTTAATGCACTTATTTATTTTACGTTACATTAAATTCTCTTTTATACCACTTATAAGAAACAATAAATGTTATAAACCCATTAACTAGTAAGAATACCGTATCATTAATTAAAAATGCATGTATCGTTAGCACTAAACTTGCCACAGCATTTATCGGAATAAATAATTTACCCCACTTTGTCACTAATGTGATATAAGCAAGCGATAGCAAAGACAACCCAATCCATCCAATCATATAAGTAAACTCCTAATTTATTGTTTTTAAATATTCTAAAGAACTAGGCTGCGCATGGAAGCCAAGGCTTTCATTTATTTTATACATTGGATTATTAAGTTCATTATCCGTTCGAACTTCTGATATACCCTTATCAAGCAAGTTTTGAATTGCTTTTATTTTTAAAGCTGTAGCAACCCCCTGTCTTCTAAATTTTTTTAAAACGCCAAGTGTTTCAGTCCAAGCTTTAAATGGCTCAGATTTATAATAGATACTTAAACTTGTCATACCAATGTATTGATTATTTTTAATTGCTATGATTTCAGTGCCGTAATATTTTTCTTCAAAAAAATGTTTATCTTTCATATATCTTTCGAAGCTACGTCGTGTATGCCTTAACCCATTAGGGATTGGAATATCTTGATCAATGTTCCACTCAAGTTTTTCTAATTTTTGATAGTGATTCGCATTATTTGAAAGACTATCTTTTGAATCAAGAAAACTTATACCCTCTTTTTCTAGCTTATCAATTAAATCTAAATAACTATCGATTTTAATATTATTTATGTCACACGAATATTCCCTATTTTTTTGAACCACTTGGAATTGATTATTAATCAATAATTTTTCAAAATTACTATAATTGGAATGCTCATAAACTTCCGCTAATAATTTTTCGCATTTAATAACTTTTATATTCTTAAGCATCGCTTGATAAAGAAGATCCTGATATTCAATTTTACTATATTTAGGATGGACCATTATATCAAAAAAAGTTGTTCTTTTATTTTCATTCTTCCCCTGATTATATGAACAAAAACCAATTAATGTATCGTTCAAATATAGAAGCAATCGATCGTGCAAAAGACTTTTGTCGCGGTGAAACCAACTTTCTTTATCATCTTCATAATGAGTGATACAATCATGTTCTACTAGATTACTAATTATAGCAATTTCCTTGAATTCAGAATCCGTAGATGTAAACCTTTTAATATTAATCATGAATAATGATTTTCATATAATTATAAAGATAAAAGCGAAAAAACAACGTAACTTACTTTAAACCCTCTTTCTTCATCCTCTTAGCTATTTTTTTTTCTTTGGCTGTTTTTAACGGCTTTTTCTTTTCACTTTTCTTTGCATCTTTTCCTTTTCCCATTATATCTCCTTTTGGTTTATTTGTTTTTTTTAGAATAAGTCGTTTTTTTAGGCGCTTTATATACGAACCAGTCGTCACTCGTTATGCTATGGTAGTAATCAGCTTCATCAATTAATATTTTTGCAGTGTTTTCTTTTACCGCAGCTATCTCAACTCTCACACCTTCGGCTTTTAAATGGATAACAGTTTCAACAAAATCTGAATCGCCAGACATAATAATAATTGTATCAACCTTTGAAGCTAATTGCGTTGCCTTAATAGTTAGTGGTATATCTGCTGATTTATGACAAGGAACCACAGATCCGTAATAATTCTCATGAAGTCTTTCTGCAAACTTTTCAGAAATTGCTCGACCTTCTCTAAAATAAATAAGTCGATTTAATCCTCGACCATTTAAAAGTTTAGGTATCAATTTATCGAAGTTTATCATTGCATTCTTTGTTTTAGACCTATCGTGTATACTACGCTCTATATTATTCCCATCGCATAAAATAGCGACAGATTGATTTATAATTATTTCTGACATGTTTTTCTCCTATTTACTTACTTGAAAAGTATTATAATTATTGCAAATAATTTCTTTTGATGTTTTAGATGATTATGAAACCGTAATTAGAGTCACTCAAATAACTTCAAATATTTTTAAACCGAAACGATTATTCAACTTAGTCCATTTTAATACTTACTGCTTCTAAAAAAAATCTATGTAATGCTATGATATAGCAAGGACTAGAAATAAATTTATAAATTAGTTCGAATACTGGCGACGAACGCGAGGTTCATAGAAGTTTAATCCTAAAGTACCTGCAAGTTTCATCACTGAAAGCAGAAAGTCCTCTCGCGCTTCTCTTTCTATCTTCCCTGAACTGATGTCCCAATACATGTTGATATTAACATCTATACTCTGAGGACCTAAGGCCTCAACGCATGCCCAGGATGATTTTTCATTGGTGGTCTGCGAGTTATCTGTAATAATTTTAAAAATATCATTGCAAAATGTCTGAACTATGTCAGGACTACTGTCAATATCAAAATGAAAACTTGGCTGATATCTACGCCATCTACGTTTTCCATAATTTTCAACAGCTTGATTAACTAGATTAGCATTGGGTAGTGTAATGATTGTATCCACACTTGTTCGTAGTAAGGTCGTACGCAAGCCAATCTCCATTACCTCGCCTTCTACATTCTTTGTCAATATCCAATCACCAACTTTAAAAGGTCTATCAATCAGAACAGTTATTGCACCAAAAAAGTTAGAAATAGTATCTTTGGCAGCAAGAGCAAGAGCGAGACCTGAAATACCCATACCTGCAATAAGAGTCGCCAGATTAAAATCAAGAGCATTAGCAATCAACATCGCACCAAAAATAACAATTAAAAAGCGTAATACACTTTCAAGCGCGCTAATTAATGTTTTCTCCGTACCATCTAAGTCATCTTCATCAGCCCACCAGGCGACGACAGCACCAATCAACTCAACTTCTTTTAAAGCCCAGGCTAAAAGAGAACCTAGCATCAAAAGCTGCGATAGTGCAGGTAACCAGAAGGCAGCAATCTTTGGCATCATTACAATTGATGAACTTAAATTCATATCCATGGCAAGTTGTGTACTGAGCTGCCAAAATAAAGCCGCAGCTGCAGCAATACCGAAAAGTCCTCGACTTTCATTGATTGTTTTCGCAGCAAGCGGAGAAAGTTTTGTGAGATTACTAAAAAGACGACTAACCATTGTCATGGCTATTAATCTAAAAAGGATACTCAAAAAGAGAATGACCAAAAGAAGGCCCATCGTACCTTGATTAAAACCCATGTACTCGTTTTCCCAACTAGGGATCAACTTTATGTATTGTTCCATTAATTAAAATTCCTTACGGTAATGATGAAAAGATTTCAAACTTGTTTTTTATTTTTTATAATATCAAGCCCCCTTAAATGATAGTTATGCAATTATCATACCTAGCATATTTTTAACTATCTTTTAACTATTACAAAATTATAAAATTTTTTAAGTATTAGCCTTTATTTAACTAAACAATGCAGCTCAGTTTAATATTTGTTAAAAATAGAATTTAAAAAATGCATATCCGAAACCTCAGAAATATTTTTAGCAACCTCAACCATTTCCCAATGCTGGCTTGCCACGCTTTCATTAGGTTCTTTGATATTGTATTTATTGAATCGCCAATAGGATAATGCTACTGCAGCATATTGGATAAATAACTGTAGACTTTCTTTTTCTTGATCAGCAAGGGGCCTTTCTCGCTGATAACCACGAACAAAAGCGCGTGCTTTATCAAGATCGATTGTATTACTTTTTATGCAGCAACCTAATATTCCCATGCCCAATTCAAAAACGAGATAATAATTACAAGCTTCTTCAAAATCGATAAAAGCTTTGAATGCTATCGAGTTGTTACTTGATGAAGTGAAAAGAATATTATCATAGAAAAGGTCACCGTGAATTAAGCCTTTTGGAAGACCTGAAATAATATGCCTTTTTAAATAAATCATTTCTTTTGACAGCCACGACTCGTATTCGATATCAATATTTAAACCTATAACGCTTGAAAAAAGTTCAAGCCCATAAGGATGACTAATTGGTAAATAGTCTGGTGAAGGTATTTTGTTTAGCCTAGCAACTTCGCTACCAATTTGAAATAACATAGTTTCATCTAGCTCTTTAATAACATGCCCCTCAATGTGTCTTTTTAGCATGACAGGTTTGATTTTATTAGAAATCTTTAAGGTACTCATTCTATCATTATTTGATGTTAAAACTAAACGACTGCATGGCAAATTATGAGATTCAAGAAACAATAGGAGTTCGCCCATTTTAGAAATTTCTTTTAAATTTTTATCATCACAAACTGTTAAAACATAGCTAGAATGGTTGTCCCTCAGTACGAAGCTAGAATTGCCGCTACCACCTTTAAGAGAATAAGATTCAACAATTTTTAAATCATATTCATCAGCTATTGATTGAATGATCTGAGGACTGAGTTTAGTGTACGTTGCCATTGGTGTTATTTCATATTAGTTATAACAATTGAAGCTAACAATATACTTCATCAGTGTATCGTTGACATTTCGATTCAGTCAATGCAAAGAAATATTTTTTAAAAAATGGGTATGGGTGATAAATAAAAGATGAAAAAGTGATAACTACCCTTTCCAAAGTATAAGGAGACAAGTTATTGTTACAGTTATAAAACAGGTTAATTATTTAAATGAAATGATTGTAAAACTTTGCCATCCATATTTTTTAACATTAAAGAAAATGTATTTTTTACTCCATCAAAATAAATAGCACCATAATTTTCTTCAGTAAAAGTGGCTCCAATTCTTAATGGGCCGGCCTCCTCAGAGTTTGGATAAGATACATTAAGACTACTTGATGTCATTTCTGAAATTAAATTTCCTTGTTTAGTTTTTAATTGATAAAACCCTCCTCTATGCCGGTCGCCTGAAAGTATAATCGTATGTTCAGAATTCGAGTTATCAATAAGTTCAATCATTCGACCCCTCTCCAATGGCAGGTTATACCAAGATTCCCAACCGTGCCCAATAGGTAAGAACTGTATAGATGATATGATCACTCTATAATCAACCGGATTCTCCATTTTTTTCCTAAGCCATCGCCACTGTTCAAATCCTAATATAGTAAGAGAGCTGTCTTTATTTGGTAGGTAACGCTCTTTACCAGCAGCTCCTTTTTTATCAGTTGGTTTTAGAGCATCTCTAAATGTTCTAGTATCAAGAAAAATAAACTGAATTTTTTTTCCTTTAAAATCTCTCATTACTTCATGATATAAACCGCTTCTATTTCGTCTCGGGTCATTCGATGGAATATTCCAAAAGTCTAAGAACAACTCTTTTGATTTTTCTTTGTATAAATATTCCTTGCCGCCATCATTTAACCCATAGTCATGATCATCCCAAATTGCTTCAAAAGGAAAGTCAATTTTCATCTTGTTAAAATTTTGTTTTTGGCGATGATAGGCTGATGCAAGCTCTTCAAGACCTTCCGCTTTACTATCCCCATAGACATTATCACCAATCATTAAGAAAAGATCAAAATCCTCAGATTTTATGGCATTAAAGATTGGCATTGGTTTGTCTTGACTCAAGCAAGACCCGAACCCAATTCTCATTTGATTTGGGTTATCAAACATATTGTTAATTTTAGTGGGTTTTTGTGAGGAGCAACCCCAAATATTGAATATTAAAAGAATAAATAAATATTTTTTCATAGTTTAAAAAATACCAACTATTTATAAAAAACAGTAATTAAATAATGCAAAAAGGCTAATTGCAGATACTAAAACAACTTCAATAATTCAATTCAGATTATATGTTCTGCCCTCTAAAGTTCTTCGGAAAAATCGTTTGTTTTTAATAATTAACAATTCTCCATATTTTCCTTTTTTAATACTTGAGTCTACACCAATGATTTTATTATCATATAACTGAACAACCTTTTTATTTGATGTATGCCCCACAACAATATGATTGGCATCAACCAACTTTAATATATTTGAAATATCTGTGTCTATTAATACTCCTTCAAAATAACCACGATACCAAATCAAACTATTACTACCAAAATACATATTATACAGATCTTTTGATTGCCCATTTTTTCTAAAATTTCTTAGTTCTTTAAGCCGCGGAATGGACTTTCTCATTGTATTATTTATTTTATTGATATTAAAACCTTCCTGAGAAATAAAATCTTCGGATATACCTCCATGCGTAAAAAGGATATCGTTTATTTTAACAATCGTTGACTTTGAACGTAACCATCTACCAATAATGGTATTATCACCATACAATTGATCATATTCTAAATTCAACAATTTTGAAACAATATTGTATTTTTCATGGATATATCGTAAGTCGTTATAAAGGACCATATACTCATGATTACCGAGCAGATAATGGACCCGTCCACCAGCATTTTTCGCTTGCATTTCAAGTTCATAAATAAACCAAAGTATCTCATTGACTTTATCTCCTCTATCAAAAATGTCACCAACAATCACAAAATGACCTTTACCAAAGCTCCAATTAAGATTTTTGTCAATTATTTTATTATTTTGTAATAATTCAATCAACAAATCATATTGACCATGAATATCACTCAATGCAGCAATTTTTTTCACTCGGTTAAAAGAAGACTTTCCCGCGTCGTAAAGTGTGTCATACGAGCTTGCTTTTAAGTTTTTTAAAATGACCTTACTACTGATTATGTTTTTTTCAATAAGTTTATTTTTTTCGATAAAAATATAAGGTCCATCAGAAATAGTTTGTTCTTTTCCGAAACATAAACCAATAAATAAAAGAATGAATAGATATTTTTTCATAAAACTAAAATTTATCGATTAACGATATCGCATTCTGTATTCTTTCAATTAGCTTATTAGCTCTGCCCTTCATAATACTTTTCGTTCCTCTATTTGCAGCTATATAGTTCCTTAATTCATTATTGCTTAGCATTTCCTTAATATTTGAATCTATACTCCAATCTAAATTCCAAGATTTGTTATCTGTTAGTAGAATAAAATTCTTTAAAATAATATCATCCATTTTTTGAATATGTATTAAATCATAATCAATAACATTATGATACTTCTCGTACCAATTTTGATATAAATCTAATATATCAGTTCTTATAGAGTCGTTATCAATTTTATAAATAATACCTGATGCCTCCATAGCACTATAGACACTTAAACTAAGCTTTCCGCCTCGAGGAGTCGTAACAGCCTGCCAAGCTTTATCCAATACTATTTTATCAATAAAACTTGTTGAACTAAAATTCAAAATATAAGAAAAGTGTTTATCTGTACTATCAATATTTTCGATTAGTGATTTTAGGTTTCTTAAGTCACTATTTAATTCGGCTTTTAACGAGTGTAAGGATTTTTCAACCTGCCGATCAATTTCAATATTTTCTCTATATTCATCCACTAAAAATGAAGCACTGATACCAACAAATATAACTAATAGTTCAATTAAATATTTTTTCATGGATAATCAATCTTATTCTTTATTTACAAAAATTTGTTTGTTATTAAAATATTTATTTTAAAAATCATAAATAACTAGCACTGCGGTTTTAAATAATGATGATAAAGCACTAGGGCGATTGAACCACTTTTGCATTTATTAAGTTACAAATAAATATGCGTTTATGTCCGTGTATCTATTTTATGGTCGCAAATGAATTAACAAGCATGACTCCCACTACTATAAAACATAAACCTAACATGGATTGCCATTGTAATGCCTGGCCATAAATAAGATAACCTAAAATCGATATTAAAAATATACCTAAGCCAGACCAAGTAGCATAAACAATAGCGATGTGAATACTATCCAGAGCAAAAGTGAGTAGATAAAAGGATGAAACATATGCTACTATTGATACAATTGATGGTAATGGCTTTGAAAAATTTTCTGATAAAGGCAATACCATAGTACCAATTACCTCAAAGAGTATAGCTCCTGCTAAAAAAACATAAGGCATATTGTTTATTGTAATTTCATTTTATAATTCATCTTTAAATCTACAAATAATTGTTATTAACTATTTTTCAGCTCTAGATTAAAAGATTTAACACATTTTTGCACATTTCTCACCATCAATAGCGGCCGAGATAATTCCACCTGCGTAACCTGCACCTTCGCCGCAAGGGTACAAACCTTTTATTTGAGGATGTTCAAGTGTGTCTCGATCTCTTGGTATACGAACTGGAGAAGAAGTCCTACTTTCAGGAGCATGAACAACTGCTTCATTTGTAAAATAACCTTTCATGTGCTCTCCAATTTGTCTTAATCCTACTTGTAAATTTTTTGAAATAAATTTAGGTAACACACTACTAATCTGAGCTGAGGTATTTCCTGGCAAATATGAGGTTTTAGGAACATTATCTGATAATATATTATTCGTAAAATCAACCAACCTTTGAGCAGGAACTTTCTGGGTTCCGCCTGCCAGTTTCCATGATGCTTGTTCTATCTCTTTTTGAAATTGAACACCAGCTAGTGGACCATATTTTTCATATTTTGCGAAATCTTCAATTTTTAATTCTACCACAATCCCTGAATTTGAGGTAGGATAATCTCTTTTAGACGGTGACCACCCATTCGTCACCACCTCTCCAGGACTAGTGGCGCATGGGGCAATTATTCCACCAGGACACATGCAAAATGAATACACACCTCGACCTCCAACTTGTTTAACAATTGAATAAGGAGCAGGCGGTAAAAACTCATCTCTAGTTTTACATTTATACTGAATTTGATCAATCAGTTCCTGTGAATGTTCTACTCGAACACCCACGGCGAAGGGCTTTGCTTCTATTACTATTTTTTTTCGATGCAATAATTCAAAAATATCTCGTGCAGAATGCCCAGTCGCTAGTATAACTTTATTAGATTCAACTTTTATTCCATTTTGTAATACAACCCCTCTTACAGTATTATTTTTAATACTAATATCTGTTAAACGGCAATTAAAAAGTATCTCTCCACCGTATTGTATAATCGTATCGCGAATAGATTGTATGATTTTCGGTAGTTTATTGGTGCCAATATGAGGATGTGCATCAACTCTAATTTCGGAAGAGGCACCATGCCTAACCAATACATCTAGCACCTTATTCACATCTCCTCTTTTTTTAGATCGTGTATATAATTTTCCATCTGAAAAAGTCCCTGCGCCGCCTTCTCCAAAACAATAATTAGAGTCTTCATCAACTACGTGATTCTTTATAAGGTTAGCCAAATCTTTTCTTCGAGACCGAACATCTTTTCCTCTTTCAATAATTACAGGTTTTTTACCATTTTCAATTAATTTAAGACCAGCAAAAAGACCAGCTGGCCCCGCTCCAACAATAATAACTTCGTCCCTACCCACAACATTCTGATATTCAGGAAAGTCTTCATCTTTCGGCACAAATTTTTGCTTGATATAAACAGAAATCTTGAGATTGATCTTTGTTGTTTTTTGCCTAGCGTCAATTGACCTTTTACAAATGTCAATATGTTTGATGTCCTGATGCGGAATAGCCATTTTTTTTGCTATGAATTCTTTTAGCAAATCTGGGTTTGATGCTACCTCAGGAATTACTTGTATCTGTAATGTATTAATCACAATTCAAAAATACAGACAACCTTTTGTCCTTAAAACTCATTTAAATAACTACCCAACATAAAATTCGTTTGTAATTATTGGGCTCAGTTTATTTTAATATATCAATACCTTATTTTCTATTAACTTGAAATAATAAAATAAGAGAAATTGATATGGAAAAAGTAAATCAAAGTATTATTTACCGAAATAAAGATAGTGATTTAGACTGTGAGATTGTTCGCGAACACTCGATTTTCCAATGGGATGAAAAAGAATTTAAATCTTTTAAATCATGCGTTGAAGATGCCTTAATTAATCATAAAATGCCTGAGGGATTAGATACCCCCAAAATAGAAGATATCATCTTTAAACCACCAAATAAGCCTATTGAAGACATATCTAATCCAGTAAGAAAAGTTTTAGTTACTAAACAAAAAGTTGATAAAAACTTAAACGTGATTAAAGTCCTTGATCAATACACCATTGATGAAGGATCAAAGTTTCATTGCCTTGAAAAAAAAGAGAATTGTTCGATTACAGGTTTTCAACCATACGATTATGATAATCATGACGAATTGGATGTTATTGTACAATATGATAACGGTGAGAAAGGCATAACATACATTGACTCACTACGCTCCATTTAATTCTTTTTCAGACTTTCTTTTCCTTAGTATATAAAGTCAATTCGAACGGTAGAAGTCTTGCTTTTATCATCAATTGAATATTTAAAATAGCAAGATTAGAACGATGGAAAAATGATTCTATCAGAGAGTATAATTAAATCAAAAACATTCGTCTGACCGTCAGAGTTCAAATCTGAATAATAGCTATCAAAATTAAAATGATCATCGTTCATAATAATGGATACTACATTCGATATATCACTAATATTCAAAAAACCATCATTATTTATATCTCCTAATTGATGCGGATATATGACCTCAAATAAAAATCCATATGCATCTTCTTTAATAAGGGTAAAGTATTCATTTGGACCATTAATCCAGGTCCCATTTGAAGTACCCCAATATTCATGAGGCAAGTTTTCTTCATAATAAAACGCATGATCAATACTTAAAGAATTAAGCCGATCATGGATGAGATTTGAACCATAAACAAATGGTAGAAAAATGTCAACGGTAAAAGGATAGCCTGAATTAAAAGGAACTACACCATCAGATGTCCCATGAAACATAATTAAAGGAGTATTATCCTCTTCATTAATCCAGTTTAAATCAGCTATTGCTCCCCAACAACTCACAACAGCATTGGGTTTACTATAATGATCAAAATCATTTCCTTCACAGTCAATACAGCCCAAGTCTGGATCACTGCCTGCCCCATAGGTTGACTCAGGCCTTTCAGCTTCATCTGTATAGCTTAAATGAAGAGCAATAAAAGAACCGGCACTAGAACCCCAAACAAATATATTATCATAGTCTATACCGTAATCTTCATGGTACTCGCGTAGATACCTTATAGCAGCACTGGCATCTTGCACTCCTCGATAAGCAGCTCTTTCTGCACTATAACTACTCAATACATTTAACCCAAGCCTGTAGGTTAAACTAACAGCGACGTAACCCCTTTTTGCAGATGCGATGGATAGAGATACCATATCATCAACCTCATTATTACCTGTATAGAAAGCTCCTGGATGAAGAAAAATAATTACAGGCCTGTTAGTTGCTGTATCTTCAACAGCTTCATAAACGTCCATAGTCATATCCATGTCTATCGTGTTCCATTCAAAGCCAAATATAAAAGGTAAATCAGGCGCATTACCGTAGACTACATCTTCTGTCTTTCTTATTTCACTGAAAATCTCATTTTTGTAACGTGGTTGTGCTGTTATTTGAGAAAAGGTAAAAATAATTTGAATGAATATAATTGCACTATTCTTCTTCATTACTTTACCAAAACCATCTTTCTACTTTGTCTAAAACCACCTACTTGAATTGTATAAATATATAAACCCGCAGATACTGGCTGGCCTGTATTATTCGTTGCATCCCAAACTATTGACCTATTTCCTGCTTCCTGATTAGTATTAATTAATGACTTTATAATAGTACCCTTAACATCATATATATTAATATTTACAAGCTCATTATATGGTAAGTTATAACGTATTATCGTGCTAGGATTAAATGGATTGGGATAGTTTTGATGCATCAAAAAACTAGTAGGTAATAATTCCTTATCATTACTTAATTGATAACTAAAGTTGTAAGAGTCTGATAATGTTGGGCAACCATTTGAAAAGAAAACCTCCACAGTATATTCACCGCTTACAATCGGAACATAGCTTATATTATTTGCGTTTGTTATAACGCTATCATTTAAATACCATTGATACCCTATACCAATAGCTGTTGCAATTAAAACGCCCTCATCATCCGCTATACTTGCTACGGGATTTTGCAGATGAAACTGATTGTATGCTATCCTATTTGAATTAACTAGCGAGTCTTGAAATAATGCTTGCTGCTCGCAATCATCCTTGAGAGTGAAATCAAGCCATGAATTTAGAAAATCAAAAGTGACCTGTTGTTGCTCAACCCTCGATATTGAAATTCCATTTGATGATGCGCTTTCGCCAAGGTCACAAAAGAAGTTAGGATTTCCAAAATAACAATGCCCTCCACCTAAAATTGAAATAAATGTTTTATAATTTGAGTTAAGATTGTTGTATATAGGCAATTGATGAACGCCTTGAGGCGTTACACCATCTTGACTCCCTGATATAATTAGAGCAGGAATAGTTACGTTTAGTGCAGAAGCAATTGACGAGACACCATTAGATGAAGACTCAGCCACGGCTAATCCAATAATTGTTTTAAGTTGATTATTATTATTTACGCAAAGAGAATCTGCGGCTAAAAAGGAAGCTCCCCCACCCATAGAGTGTCCCATTAAAGCTGTATTATTATTAACTAAATTATAAATCGGCGATGAATTGCTATCACCTTCTTCTTGAATTTTAGTCACCAAGAATTGCAAATCCCATCCAAACTGTTGATGATCTGTATTGAGACCGCTTTCTGTTCTTGGAAAGACCATTATATACCCCTTAGGAACGAATTCATCCCATAAGTTTTGGTACGTATCCCAATTAATTAGAAAACCGTGACCAAATAAAATAATTGGGAATTGACCATCCAGAGATAGCATATCTTCGCCTTGCAAAGGAACAGGATAATAAATTTCCGTTAAGATATTTCTATTTGACCTGCTTGAGTCTTGAAATGTTTTACTGTAATTGTCGACACCATATTGGGCAGCAGCAAAAGTAAAAAAAAATGAAAATATGATTAATTTTATTAAATGATTCAATTGCAGCTTACTTTTTCAAAATCCCAAGGGGCGACGAATAAAACGATGAATAAATATTTTTTCATTCATTCTGCCTCATCATTATTACTACTACGAAAAAAAATCTGAACTATTAGCTTGAATGGGATGTACCCCACAGCAATCACTATGACACCTATGAAGATTATAAATTCTTTAGTTTCCATAGTTTATAATCTATAAAATAATGAAAAAATATTCTTCACAACGCCAGTCTACATTCATTTAGGGATTAGTTCCGACTTTATCGTATAACATGATAAAAACTACATCATCCAATATGCTTTTTTAGAAACTTTTCCATTTCTCTATAAAAATCAAACTGATTCTCTTCATTATAAAAGCCATGACCTTCATCCTCTTTTAACATATACGGTACTTCTACCCCCTTAGCTTTTAATGCTTCAACAATTTGATCAGACTCTGCTTGTTTTACTCTCGGGTCATTAGCGCCTTGAGCCACAAATAAAGGCACCCTTATACTATCTACATGAAAAATGGGTGATGCTGCTTTGAGAATATCTTTTTCAGTGTCAGGATTCCCTATCATTTCATACATCATATGCCTACCTAATTCCCAGTACGGGGGAAGTGTTTCAAGTAGCGTGAATATATTTGATACTCCGACATAATCAACACCGCAAGCATAGAGATCAGGAGTGAAAGTCAATCCAGCCAATGTCGCATAACCTCCATAAGATGCACCGTATATTGCAATTCGATTTGGATCTGCAATACCTTCGTCAATAAGCCATTTGACACCATCAGTTATGTCATCCTGCATGGATTTACCCCATTGTTTAAAGCTGATCTCCCAAAACTCTCTTCCATATCCCGTGCTTCCTCTAAAATTCATTTGGAATACTCCAAACCCCCTATTCACTAAAAACTGAACTTGCGAGCTATATCCCCAACTGTCTCTGGCCCAAGGTCCACCATGGGGATTAACAACTATGGGTAAATTTTTACCAGTGCTTCCTTTTGGAAGAGTGAGGTAGCCATGGATAGTGAGTCCATCTCTGGAAGTATATTTTACGGGTTTCATTTCAGCCATATGATCTTCATTTAGCCAAGGAGAAACTTTCCCTAGGTCTGTTAATTTATCCTCACTTATATCGTAATAATAATATGTGCCTCTCGACTTATCACTATAAGTAACAACTACAGCCTTAGTTTCATCTTTTGAAAAACTAGTAATACCTACTTCATAACCAGGTAGTTTTGTTTCTAATTTATTTTGGATATTTTCTCGCCAATCATCAAAAAATACTCGCTTAGTTTTTGCGACAGTATAGTTTACACCAGTAAGTATTTTCCTTTTTCTTGAAAACATCAAACTACTTACATCAACTTCTTCATGCTCAAATATCAGCTTATTTTCTTGAACTTGCTCAATGTTGAATTCATAAATAGCTGATTTATCTCTCCCTCTATTAGATGAAACATAAAGATTTTTATTATCGAACGTAAAAAATAACGGTGATATACCCTCTTTAAAGTCGGTAGTTAGAATAGATTTAAATTCATCAGATTCTGATTTTCTGTAAAGCAAACTTGTATTCACACCATCGCTTGTAACCGCTATTCTTAGTTTACCATCATGATCTGTAAGCCATCCTGATATATTCCCAGGATTTTCTGCAATCATTTCCATTTTTCCAGTATTAATATTTACCCTATATGGATCAAAAATTTGTTGATTGCGTTTGTTCAAGCCAAGAATGACGTGATCTAAATCCTCTTCAAGATCATCTACAATAGTCGCTTTTACATTCTCGAATGGTGTTAAATCAATTTCATTAGAGCCGTCTTTATCAATCGCATAAAAGTGCATATTCTCATCACCACCATCATCTTTGACATATCCTATTCTATTATTGCCAAGCCACAAAAACCCATAGATACTGCGTTCACTTGACGAGGTTAATCTTTTTTCTACATCTGTTTTGATATCTACTACATATACGTTCATCCTTGATTTCCATGGTTTCATATATGCAATGTGATTTCCATTAGGTGAAATTTTGAATGAAGATTTTTCAGGGTTACGAAAAAAATCTTCTAAGGGTATTAAAGGTGCTTTGTTTTCCATTTTATTACATCCTGCAAAAATTATTATTAAATAAATTATCTTTATAAAATTCATCTATTATACATAATTGATAAAAATTTTATATAATTGATATAAAAATTTAGCTCTCAGAAGACAAACAATAAACACACCAATAAAACGATGAATAGATATGTTTAATCACGTGTTATACTTTCAAATCTCTATTTCAATAGCACCATTTTCTTGGCTTGCCTGAACACCTCTGTCTGTATCGTATATAAATATAATCCTGCTGGTACGGGCTCGTTTTTATTGTTGGTAGCATTCCATTGGATTGTCTTAAACCCTGCGGTTTGCGAGCCATTTACAAGCGTTTTAACTATTCTGCCCATCATATCATAAATAGTAATATTAACTAAGCCATCATTTGGTAAATCATAACGCAACAAGGTGATAGGATTAAAAGGGTTTGGATAGTTTTGATGAAGGCTGAATGCCATCGGCATATCAAGTTCTTGAGCAGATAAAACATCTTCTCCCAATAGTGACACTTGAAAAGTAAGAGTATCTCCAAAAATACAATATTCTGGCTGATTTTGACAATTTAATGCTTCAGCATAAGCTATGAATGTTACTAAAGTATCAAAGTTAATTGTCGAGTCAGCAAGGATATCAAATGGTACCATATTACAACTATTACCAGGCATACCAAAAAACCAAAAATGGTCATTAGAGATTGATACTAAATTAGTATCTGCTTCTAAGACTAAACCTGGATACCAACCATGAGCAATATCCGAATTATTACAAAAATCCATTTCTATTTGCAATGATTCACCGGGGTTCCAATCATTATCATCTCCACTTATTTGAATAGATGGTTCGCTTATAGAAAAATTCCAAGAAGGGATACAAGCTAAGGTATCTTGCTCACCTATGTGATCTTCAATACATGATGGATAAGGTGGGCAGAGTTGATTGTTTGAAATATCAAAAGTAACCCCTGGGATACTCATTGAACAAATATTTTCAGGGATTCCTCCTGAAAATTGATTAAAGGACAAATCTAATATTTCTATATAATTTAATTGATCCCATAATTCTATGGGTATTAGCCCTGAGAGTTGATTAGAGTCCAACGCTAAACCCCAAAGATTATTTAGGTTACCAATTTCAGCTGGAATGGAACCAGTGAATTGATTTTGTGAAAAATTCATTGAAACAACATTTATTAAGTTGCCTATTCCAGAAGAAATTTCTCCGCTAAGTAGATTACGTGAGACATCTAAGCCATTAGTCCAACCAAGAGGTCCCGCTCCAGATGAATGCCCCCCTCTCAAATTAATCAAATTGTAAATTTCTGAAGGGAGCTCTCCAGATAAGCTATTCTCATTTAAATGAAGTATACTGAGGCTAGTTAGGTTTCCAATTTCAGGTGGAATTGCACCAGTGAGCTGATTAGAATGTAAAGTTAGACTCTCTAAATTCGACAGGTTTCCTATCTCTGAAGGAATAGAACCAGTTAATCCACTAAACACTATACTTAAACTTTTTAAATTTATTAAGTTTCCAATTTCGGGTGGTATTGAACCCGAGAATCCGCAAAATTGACATGACAATGTATCTAAATTTATTAAATTACCTATTTGCGCAGGAATTACGCCTAGATCTAAAATACCAGAAACGGGATTACCAGAAAGAGTTATGTTTGTTGTCTCGTCAATCGAATAACACTCACCCCATAATTCGACACCAACAGTTCCATCATTTGCAATACAAGACTCTACTGAAATAAAAGCAGATTCAAAGGCGCCCATATCAGGTTTAATGCCAATATATGAATCAGGACTTAAATTTACCAGAGTATCAGGCACAGGACCTGGGAGCATCTGATTCGATAGGTCAACAACCAAAAAATTTGTTCCTGCGTCAATACAAGGTGAACTGTCCGAAAGGTTGAAATTAGTATCACCTTCAACAAATAAAGGATCAGTGTATAAATTATTAATGCCAATGGGTATATCAATATTTGAATAATATGGAAAAATCATGCCATCTGCGTTTGTCGGTTGGTTATTCCAAAAAATTGAATTAACAACAATAGCGTAGTCGCCCATTGAACCTGCACTAATACCTCCTCCTCCATCAACTGCCGAATTATTAACAACAGTGACGTTCTTCATAATCGAAGATATAATAGCTCCTGATAACGAAATACCTCCGCCATAAGTCGTAGCGCTATTGTTCGAAATGACAGAGTTTTCAATATTCAAAGTCGTTGGTATGGAAGAGGCTGAGCCTTCGCCTTCGATGTATATTCCTGCCCCATTACGAGCTTGATTATTATCTACTTTGATATTTTTTAACAAAATATCACCGACCATCTTTAAGCTTATTCCGCCACCTTTTCCAGTTGAATACCCATTCTGAATAGTAAGATTACTGATCTCAATTGGGTGGGCGGTTTCGTCCGAATTATCAATTACTTTGCCTACTCCTTCTCCATCAATGACAGTTGAATCCATGTGCGAACCTATTAGTCTAATATTATTTGCCATAGACCAGTTAATATTTTCAAAATACAATCCTGCCGATACAAAAATAGTATCATTGTCATTTGCAGAGTCAACACCGTTCTGAATCGTAGCAAAAGGATTCTGTTCTGATCCATCGCCAGTATTATCTGAGCCATCAATAGATATATACCATGTAGATTTAGACTCTTCTTCAAACCATATTCTGCGGACAAGAGTTGAGTCTACAACATATGGATTTGGTTTATTTTCTTGATATCCAGCTATAGCCAGAGTACGATTTAATTCATTAGCATCTACTGGGTCTTGCCTATGCCAATCATATAATGTTTCTTTTTGTATGTTAAAAAAGTTTGTATCAGCAACATCATTATACATTGTATAAAAATAAAACATGCTCCTAGCTATATTTCCTTTAACATCCTCTCTTGGTTCAAATACTCCATTACCGTTATCTACTTCTGAAAACTCATCAATAAATTCATTTGGTATGCTAGTTTCATAATAGTCAAATCTCCACCACTTATCGGTATCATTATCATCAATATCTGCAAAATGTTTGTTTCCTCGAGAAGAATTAACATTTCCTCGAGCTGGATAGAGATGATGTAAATCGCTCTTCTGAGGTTCAGATCCCGCTCCCATGCTTTGAGGCCAAGAATGCTCACAATTCATGTTAAAAGCATTTGTTTGCGGTCTAGGGTCTTGAGCAGGGTCGATAAAAATTGTATAATTAGTATAAATGCCTTTAAGTGAGTTATCATCTTCTAAATCGATTATTGAATACATTACATCTCTTGCATTGTTGTATCCTAAAGTTGATGACGACTTATAATTTAAAATAACATAGTCTAAAAGTGGCTGACCTGCAGTACCAACTCCGATAATAATTTCTTGTGAAAAAGATAATGAGCAAAAGAATAAAACGCTGGATAAATAATTTTTCATTTATTCTTCCTCATCATTACTTTTTCGATTATGAGTACTAAAATATTTTTTATAGTTTAATATCATCGTCTGCAATGTAGCCTTGCTCGCTAGTTGACAACAGTTTTTTTCTGTAAGATTTTATGCTTAAAGTATTTAGTTCTTCTCAAATAACTTTACTTTAAAAGTCGTTCATAAATAATTAAAGTAATACTTTAGGTAAATATTTTTAAATAATATAATATTGAATCATAAGGATTTATAATTATTCCTGTTCGCACCTTTCTAAATTATATATCAATATAATTCTAAGATTCATTAAAGTTTCTTAACCCATCCTAATCTGGGAAGATTTGATTTTTCTCTTTTACTTTCATAATTATATATTTTTCTACCTAACTCAGATAAAAATGGAATAGAAATACTATCATAATCATACATATTATCGTTCATCACTTCATTACTATTGCTGTACAAAACGGCTGTCAAAAAAAACTCAATATTATTATCAATATCAACTATGTATGCATTATCTAAAGCAAAACCATAAGCTAAACCAATTTTATTAAAAATTTTAATGTGATTTGGCATTTCTTTCTTGGTATCACCGAACATAAAAAACTTGCAATATCCATCGTAATATTTATCATAATCTGCATAACGAGGATAATCACTTTGCCTTGGTAGAATAGACATTTCTCTGCGAAGCAATGATAAATCATCATCACTTAAATTGAACCTTTCGTCAGTTTGGTATGTCTCTGGGAACATAACTTTTTTTATTAATTCATGTTGGTCATATAAATCCATAAAATTTTTATTTCTAAAGTTCAAAGGTCCTATTTTCTTTTTTTTACCTACATAATGGTTTTTCCCAATGAAGAGATTGTTACTATTGACATCTAACGCTAACTGAGCAAATCTACTTTGCTGATGGTACAAAATTGTAGAATCTTCATAAAAAGTTATTGGGCTTGTGACTTTATTTTCTTTTTCATTTAACTGTAGAGATAATCGATGTCTCATTCTTACACTTTTAAACCCGATATCCCACAATCTCCTATTAATATAATCTCGACCGAGGAAATCATACATATAATTACTAGAATTATTATCAGAAACCACAAGCATTTTCCTAATAGAGTGAGCAATGCTTGGATAACCACTCTTTGAATCCGGGCTAACCAAGACACCCATTTTGTAAACGGACCCCGAATCGATCTCAAATCTATTATGTACATTAACTTCTTTTAATAAATTTGCTTTTTCGATAGCTAATACTGCAATTGGAAGTTTAATAGCACTAGCTGGATAAAAATAATCATTAGTATCTAGACCAAAAGAATAAGTCTTAAAAATTGGTTCATTCGCTCCCTCTCTATCTATTTGAGTATATAAAATTTGAAGCTTATGTTTTTTTGGATTTCGAACTACATCAGAAAATTTAGATTCCATAGACGAAATTATTTTTGGTAAGGGATTATCACTTTGATTAAAATGACAAGACATAAGACCAATGGAAATTAAATAAACTAGATAGTTTTTTTGAGACAACTCTTTAAACAACTATACCTTTGAACAAAAATAAAGAACTTTAGAATAACGCTGCATAGTATGCTACAACAGTTAAGGCAAAAAGTAGAATCATCGGCGGAATTGGTAAGTCACCAAACCCTCTAATTTTTCCAGAGATTAATGATAGATTAACAATCAGTATTCCTGTGCCAAGGGAAAGTAGCACTGTGCTTGCATATTCAGAAGGTAGGTTTCTGCTATATATGGCGACCATTCCCAGGGCGAACCCAAATCCTCCATTAGCTGCTCTAAACATAGCAGCTACATTTACAGCATCGAACGGTAGGTCAGGAGAAGTCTTTTCATTCACGACCTTAGGTATAGCAATGAAAACCACTCCAATAAAAGTCAAAACAACACCAATAATAGTTAACGCAATGCTCGTATCCACGTTTTCCTCCATTTGTTTTTTTGTAATTAGCACTTACAACATACAAAGACTTTTTCAATAATGTTATTAAGCAGTGGTTACTTCTTGCGAATTCATAGCATTATAGACACATAGCTATGATAGTAATTTTTGTCATTTATTCTTTTTATGTGCTTAGAAACGCAATAACTATTTTAGACGCACCATTTTTCTGGTATGTCTAAACTATCCTGCTTGGATGGTTTATTAATATAACCCTATAGAAACGAGCTCATTTCTTTCATTGGTGACAAAACATTAAACTGAGTTAAATCTTGAGGGTTAAGAGCCATTTACAAGCGTTTGAACTATACTTCCCATCATAACGTAGACTGTTAATTACCAAATAATGTCTGTGAGTAATAACAAAGACTAGTGAAAGTAGATCAACTTTTTTGTTTCCGTTATTTCATTTTTCCATATTAGTGAATAAAAATAAATGCCAGAGGACACTCTTTCCCCCATGGTGTTTTTACCATTCCATTTAAAAACATGATATCCCGGAAATAATTCATCATCTAATAATGTAATTATATTTTCACCGCTCAAAGACCAAACTATCAGTTTTACATCGCGCTTGAATGAAGAGGTTATCATAATCCTTGTGCCTTTTTTGAAAGGGTTAGGATAATTTTGAGATAACTGGAATATTTTTTCTGAATTGTTATTTTCAGGATTAAATACGACGATATTGGACATATCAGACTCTTTCCAAAAACGATTTGCTGACGTAGAGAAATAAAATTTCTTTTCAGATGTATCTATACTGCTCGTTTCCAACAGAATCACAAACGGATCTTTAGCAAATTGAATATCAATTACCTCGGAGGTTTCTTGATTGGCAGTCGGGCTGTCAGAAGCGTAGGTAATGATCCATTGGGACTCAACTATATCTGTTGGAAATACATCTAACTGGACAATACCATTTTCAGATGAAAGAACAATTACAGGTGGTGATTTTATTTCTGAATTAAATCCATGAGGGTTTATTTTAATTTTTGTTTTATTATCGAAAAAAGTCTCCCCTGCTGACAGGAAGTAATCTTTGTCACGCCATGTGGCATAACTAAAGAATTGATAACCATCCACCCAGTCGATTCCCCTGACTGAGTTGATAATATCAGGATGATTATTCCAGACATCACTCGACTCTAAAATATAGGACCCAGGGCCAACTGTAAAACCCCTACCAGATTCAATACCTTCCCAAATGAATGGCTGCCAACAGTTTGGACAATCGTTTGATAGCATGCCTAAAAATCCCTGAGCAGTTGTCCAGTGATAACTCATTGGCATTAAATGATCTAAATAGCCTTCGTTGTACCACAAAGCCGCATCTTGATAAACGGTTCCATACCCCTGCCACCCAGACCAATTATATTTACCTAAAACAGCAGCGCTTAACTTAACATGTGGTTTTACACTCTGAATTGAATCATGTAAAGTCCTAACAAAAGTTGTAACGCTCCATCTCCACCATTCTTCCCAAGACGCGAATCCATCTGGCACACCGGCTGAGTATGGATGTTGATAATCATAAAGATATCTATCAGACGCATTTGAGTTTAAATACTCAATTTCATTCTTATTGATTATCCCGTCTAATCGCTCTAACTCCTGATCAACAGTCAGATTGTTGCGTTGTGAATTTGTATGCTCATTCCACCTTACATAGTCTAAATGCAAACCATCGATATCATAATTACGTACAATTTCCATCGCGACATTAATCGTATACTCTCTTACATCCTCAAGTCCAGGTGATATCGACCGATTTGAACTCATCGGAATCCCATTTTGGTCTCTACATATCCATTCTGGATGTTCTGCAGCGGGACTTCCATCATAGGTACTAGATGTTTGAAAAACATTAAACCAAGCATGCAATTCAAGACCTCGTGAGTGAGCCTCTTCAATAGCAACAGCTAGAGGATCGTAGCCAGGATATTGATAGCCAGCATAATGCCCCCAAGGCTCATATGAAGACTCATAATATGCAGTTCCACCTTGACGTACCTGAAAAATAACTGCATTCATTTTGGCATCAACATGATCATCCATAATCTTTCTCAAGCGATACAGGTTCTGGCCACTATTTTCATATCGATTAATATGATCCCAGGTAATTACCCAAGTGGAACGAAATTCAGTATTACTGGATGAACTCCACGCTAATGAATTTATAATTAAGAATAAGGACCATACTATTCTATTAAAGTAATACATGATATATAATTTTTAACTAATTTAATCAATGGATTTAAAAATATATTTTTAAAAAAACTTTAATTAACCAACGAACAAGATGATGAATAGATATTTCTTCATTTATTCTTCCTCATCATTAACCTCTTTAGATTTAAAATTATCACTACCAAACTCAAAATAAACTGCCAAAGAGCCTAAAGCTAAAAATATAGTAGCTGATGAAAATATCTCAGGATCTCTGTAATACTTTATAAAAGAGGTTAAAAGTAATACTGAGCCTATAGCTGATTTTTTAAATGGATTCATTATCAAATCTACAAAAGATAGCGAAATAACTTTGTTGGCAATAACATAGATGCGCGACTAGGCATAACTTGATAATTTAAATTTTTAAAAGAATAATTGATACAAAAAGATAGTAGATTATCCATCTAAATAACTTGTGATATAATAATACAATTAATATCCTGAAATATTTATTGTGTTTTTATTAACGAAAAAAATTACATCCAAAGTTTTATTACTAATTTTTAAAATAATAAAAAGTGAATTAAATGTCCGTTTACATCATTACACTAGTAGAAATATTTAAAATCATATTAAGTATATCCTTATTTTTTGTCTGGGTAGTCAGATACGAAAACATGGTTAAAGAATTTGAAGGATACACATTCCCATATTGGTTCCGTGATTTTATAGGCGTATTAATGTTGTCTTTTTCTGCAATGATTTTAAAAGATAGTAACGATTTAATCATTTTAGGTTGTTTAGGAATTATTGTCCTTATGGTCGGTGCTCTTTGGACCCATTATATGGTGAAAAACCCATTGCACAAAACAATTCCTGCATTTGCGGTTTTAGGACTATGTTTTTTTATTGTTTACTTTTCATTTAATATATAATCTAAATCAAGAATTTATTTTTCATTACTTTAGAAGTACCATCTTCCTTGTCTGCCTAAACTCGCCTGTTTGAATAGCGTAAAGATATAATCCTGCTGAAACGGGCTCATTTCTGTCATTGGTTGCATTCCATTGGCTCGTCTTATATCCTGCAGTTTGTGAGCTATTTAAAAGCGTTTTAATTAACCTTCCCCTCATATCATAGATAGTGATATTAACTAAACCATCATTTGGCAGATTATATCTTAAAGATGTGACTGGGTTAAATGGATTTGGATAGTTTTGGTGAAGAACGAATGCTTCTGGTACTATCTTACCATCAATAGATAATGAAGTATTTTCAATAACGTTTGATTGTCCCGGGTTCGGGTTTGGGAAATATTCCCATATGGCTGAACCATCTGGATTGCGCCCATAAGATAAATCATCTGTCTGAGAGCCAAAATCATAGCTAACTACTGGGCTTCCATCTGCGTCTGCTATGTAAATAGTTTCACCATTTTTTGATAGCTTTTCATTCACCTCAGGAAAACCATTATTATCTCCGGTATACCAGAGAACGAGAAAATCACCCGGTGCTATACTTGTATCTGGAGCAATCGTAGTTATTATTCCATCGGTATCGCTAAAACCCCAACCACTAATATTAACAGTATCAGCTCCGTTATTATAAAGCTCGACAAAGTCTTCAGCATTTCCATCAAATATCTCAGTGCCACAACAGGTCTCACTGCCAGCTAAAAATTCATTAATTAAAACATATGAACTGTCTAATTGCCCAAAGGCAACTCCAACCAATAAAACGATAAATATATAT
>Ga0209425_10000982_pt1 | contig 33749 bp, 41 predicted proteins | sample COG_05_FD_184749 | JGI IMG/M metagenome (GOLD analysis project Ga0209425, IMG submission 184749) | Pelagic Microbial community sample from North Sea - COGITO 998_met_05 (SPAdes) (version 2) | ecosystem: Environmental > Aquatic > Marine > Neritic zone/Coastal water | place: Helgoland, sampling...
AGTAAGCTCTATATAGGAGTGTAGCTCAATTGGTAGAGCGCCGGTCTCCAAAACCGGAGGCTGAGGGTTCGAGTCCCTCCGCTCCTGCCAATTAAGTTAATAAAAAATTATGAAGAACCCTATTAAATTTATTCAAGAAGTAAAACAGGAAGCTTTTAAAGTATCATGGCCAACGGGCAAAGAAACTTTGCAAGGTGCATTAATGGTTTTTGCAATGGCTCTTGTGATGTCTCTTTTTTTTCTTCTTTTAGATCAGGTTTTAAAATTTTTTTTAGAAATATTACTTAAAGTGAGTTTATAATGAAAAGTTGGTATATTGTTCAATCACACTCTAGTTTCGAAAATAAAGTTGCTGCTTTAATCAAAGAAGAGGCAGATAAAGCAAAAATGTCTGATAAAATTGAAGAAATTATAGTTCCAACTCATGATGTAACTGAGGTTAAAAGAGGTAAAAGAATTCAAAGAAAAAAGAAATACTTTCCTGGTTATGTACTAATAAAGAGTGAAATGGATAATAATATTTATCATATGATAAAAAATATAAAGAGAGTAAGTGGTTTTTTAGGTACAAAAGGTATTCCGGTGCCAGTATCAGATAAAGAAGTAGAAAAAATTCTAGGACAAATTAAAGATGGTGTAGCGCAACCAAAATCTGGTATAGAATACAGCGTTGGTGAAAAAGTACAGGTGATAGATGGACCATTTGCTTCATTTAATGGAATGGTTGAAGATATAGATGAAGAAAAGTCTAGACTTAAGGTTTCAGTTTCTATATTTGGACGTCCAACACCGGTAGATTTAGAATATAACCAAGTTGAGAAAGTAAGTTAATGGCAGCAAAAAAAGAAATTAGTGGATTTATAAAATTACAAATTAAAGGGGGTCAAGCTAATCCAGCCCCGCCAGTTGGACCAGCTCTTGGACAACGTGGTGTAAACATCATGGAGTTTTGTAAAGCGTTCAATGATAAAACAAAGTCTTTAGCTGGAAAACCAGTTCCTGTAGAAATAACAGTTTATAAAGATAAAAAATTTGATTTTAAAATAAAATCTCCACCTGCATCTTTCTTTATTAGAGAAGCAGCCAAACTTAAGAGTGGATCGAAAGAACCTGGAAGAAATATTGTTGCATCAATAACAAAAAAACAAGCAGAGGAAATAGCAAAACAAAAAATGAATGATTTAAACGCAATAGATTTAGAACAAGCAGTAAAAATTATTGCTGGATCTGCTAGATCTATGGGTATTGAGGTTAAAGAGTAATGTCATCTAAAAGATTTAAAAAACTACCTCAAGATACTTTAAATTTACCAGCTGAATTAATCGAAAAATCTTTGGATTCAATCAAGAAAAATTGCACTACAAAATTTGAAGAGTCAATTGATTTAAATTTTCAGATTAATAACAAACAAAAGAAAGCTGAAATAAACATTAGAACAGTTGTAAATCTTCCTGCAGGTACAGGAAAAAATGTAAAAGTAGCTGTTGTTTGTGAAGATAATAAATCTAAAGAAGCTAAAGATGCTGGTGCAGATATTGTTGGTGGTGAAGATTTTGTAGAAAAAATAAAAAATGGTGAATTAAATTTTGAAAAATTAATTTGTACTCCAGGCATGATGATTAAGCTTGCAAAATTAGGTAAAGTATTAGGTCCAAAAGGATTAATGCCAAATCCAAAACTAGGATCTGTTTCGGAAGATTTAAAAACAGCAGTCTCAAATGCAAAATCTGGCCAAGTAGAAATCAGAAATGATAAAGACGGTAATATCGGTGTAAGTATTGGTAAAAAATCTTTTAAAGATGACCAATTGATCAAGAATTATAATGCTGTACTGGAAACTCTAGAAAAAGAAAAATCTAATTTGACAATTAAAGGTGATTTGATCAAATCTAGCTTTATAACTTCAACAATGGGTGTTTCTTATAAACTAAAACTAAGTAAGAATTTTTAACTATTATGATGAATAAAGAACAAAAGAAAAATTATATAACAGAGATGACAACTCAGTTTGAAAATAGTAAAGCAATTATGGTTACTCATTATCAAGGTTTAACAATGCCTCAATTAGATGAGTTGAGATCAAAAATGAGAGAGCACGGTATTGTTTTTAAAATAACAAAAAATAGAATTACTAAATTAGCTTTAGAAAAAACTAAATGTAAAGATTTATCTAATTTGTTTACAGGACCAACAGCTGTTGCTTTTGGTGAAGATGCAATAATGTCAGCAAGAATTTTATCTAAATTTGCAAAAGATAATGAAAATCTAAAATTAATCGGTGGTTTAATGGATGATGAAATTTTGGACCAAGCTGGAGTACAAAATGTAGCAAATTTACCAACATTAGATGAAGCTAGGGCTAATATTGTTGGAATTTTGAACGCTTCAGCATCAAAATTAGTGAGTATTTTGCTTGCACGATCGGAAAAAATGAGTAGTTTACCCACAGAAAATTCAGAAACACAACCTAAAGAGTAACATATGCCTGACCTAAATAAAATTATTGAAGATTTATCAAGTTTGACAGTTGCAGAAGCAGCAGATTTGTCAAAACAATTAGAAGAAAAATGGGGTGTAACCCCAATGGCAGCAGCAGCTCCAGCAGCAGCTAGTGGTGCAGCAGCAGCAGAAGACAAAGATGATTTCACAATTATGTTAGTTTCTGCTGGTGATAAAAAAATTAATGTTATCAAAGAAGTAAGAGCAGCAACAGCCCTTGGACTTAAAGAAGCAAAAGATCTAGTTGAAGGTGCACCTAAGGAAGTTAAAACTGGTGTTCCAAAAAAAGAAGCTGAAGAAATTAAAGCTAAGTTAGAAGCTGCTGGCGCAAAAGTAGAACTTAAGTAATTAATAAGGACTAATTCAAATACTGGTTAATATTTAATCAGTATTAAAATATAGATGCAAATATCTTTTACTGAGAAAAAAAATATTAGAAAAAATTTTGGTAAGCTTCAAGAAAGTTTATCAATACCAAATCTTATAGAAGTTCAAAAAAATTCATACAAAGAGTTAACGGATTTATCTTCTGGCGATAATAATATAACTAAAGGTTTTGATAGAGTTTTTAAAAGTATTTTTCCTATAGAAGATCTTAATGATAAAGCTACACTTGAATATGTTTCGTACAGATTAGAAAAACCAAAATTTGATGTTGAAGAATGTATTACAAGAGGTTTAACTTATTCATCCGCTCTTAAATGCACATTAAGATTAGTTGTTTATGAAATAGATCAAGAAAATAACACTAAAGATATCCTCTCGGCTAAAGAACAAGAAGTTTATATGGGTGAGGTTCCTATGATGACTAATAGTGGAACTTTCATTACTAATGGTGTTCAACGTGTTGTTGTAAATCAAATGCACAGAAGTCCAGGCGTATTTTTTGATCATGATAAAGGAAAAACTCATGCTAGTGGTAAGTTACTATTTAATTGTAGAGTTATACCAAATAGGGGATCTTGGTTAGATCTAGAGTATGATGTCAAAGATTTTTTATATTTTAAGATTGATAGAAAAAAAAAAATTTTAGTTTCAACTTTATTGCTTGCTTTAGGGTATTCTAAATCTGATATCGTTAATGAATTTTATGAGAGTGAAAAATTTACATTTGATCATAAAACAAAAAAATGGAAAACTAAATTTAATCCTGAAAATTACAAAACTAAAAATTTTTTAGAAGAAGTTATTGATGCTAAAACCGGTAAAGTTTTAATTAAGCTTGGTGAAAAAACAAATTATCTTAATGCAAAAAAATTAGCTAACGATGGCTTAAAAGACATCTTAGTTTCAAGAGAATCTTTGTATGGAAAATTTTTACATAATGATATTAAAATCAATGATGAAGAAGGTGGTGTCTTTAAGATTGGAACTGAGCTTAATGATACAATTATTCAGCAAATTCTCGATGCAAAAGTAGATACAATTCAATTATCTACCACTAACTCAATAAACAAAGGTCCATATTTACTTTCTACAATTCATAATGATAAAAATGATACTAAAGATGAAGCAATAACAGAAATTTACAAAATGTTAAGACCAGGTGAGCCACCCACTATTGAAATTGCGAATCAGATTTTTAACAATTTATTCTTTAGCTCTGATAGATATGATTTATCAGATGTAGGTCGTGTCAAAATGAATTCGCGACTAAATCTAGAATGTTCGGACAAGATCACAATTTTAAGAAACGATGATATAATTGCAATAATTCATAAAATGTTAGATTTGAGAGATGGAAAAGATGATGTGGATGATATTGATCACCTAGGTAATAGAAGAGTAAGATCTGTAGGTGAACTAGTAGAAAATCAAGCTCGAATTGGTGTCTATAGGATGGAGAGAGCTATTAAAGAAAAAATGACAACATTAGATGTGGAGTCAGCAATGCCTCAAGATTTAATAAACGCCAAACCATTAACTGTCTCTTTAAAAGATTTTTTTGCAAGTTCTCAGTTATCTCAATTTATGGACCAAACAAACCCCTTATCTGAGATTACACACAAAAGAAGAGTTTCCGCTCTAGGACCTGGAGGATTAACTAGAGAAAGAGCAGGCTTTGAAGTTCGTGATGTTCACCCAACTCATTATGGAAGAATTTGTCCTATAGAAACTCCTGAAGGACCAAATATTGGTTTGATCAATAGTTTATCAACTTATGCAAAAATTAATAAATATGGTTTTATAGAAAGTCCTTACAAAAGAGTTAAGGACGGAGTGGTTCAAGACAATGTTGAGTATTTATCTGCTATGGAAGAAACTAAATTCACTATTGCACAAGCAAATACAAAACTGGATAAAAATGGAAAAATTACTGAAGAGCTTGTTTCATGTAGACAAAATTTAAATTTTTTATTATCCAAACCAGAAACAATTGATTATATTGACGTATCTCCCAAACAATTAGTTTCTGTTGCAGCTTCATTGATCCCATTTTTAGAAAACGATGACGCAAACAGAGCTTTAATGGGTTCTAACATGATGAGACAGGCTGTTCCATTATTAAAACCTGAAGCACCTTTGGTGGGGACTGGTATCGAAAGTGATGTTGCCCTAGACTCTGGTGTTACGATTGTAGCAAAAAGAGACGGTATAGTTGATAAAATTGATGGTAAACGAATTGTTATAAAAGTTACAGAAGAGAAGGATTATTCTAAATCTGGTGTTGATATTTATAATCTTCAAAAATTTAAAAGATCGAACCAAAATACTTGCATAAATCAAAAACCTTTAGTTAGAGTAGGAGATAAAGTCAAAACAGGAGATATAATTGCAGATGGACCATCAACTAAATTAGGAGAGTTAGCTTTGGGTAAAAATGTTACTGTAGCATTTATGCCATGGCAAGGTTACAATTTTGAAGACTCTATTTTGATTTCTGAAAGATGTGTGACGGATGATGTTTTTACTTCAGTACACATTGTTGAGTATGAGATAATGGCTAGAGACACCAAATTAGGAGAGGAAGAAATTACAAGGGATATACCTAATGTTAATGAAGAAGCGCTTAAAAATTTAGATGAGTCGGGAATTGTTTATATCGGTGCAGAAGTAAATGCGGGTGATATTTTAGTTGGAAAAGTTACTCCTAAAGGAGACTCAGCTTCAGGACCAGAAGAAAAATTATTAAGGTCAATTTTTGGTGAAAAAGCCATTGATGTTACAGATACTTCTCTAAGAATGTCTAGAGGTAGTAGTGGTACAGTGGTAGATGTAAGAGTTTTCAATAGACATGGAATTGAAAAAGATGAGAGATCTATAACTATAGAAAGAGCTGAAATTGAACAAGTTCAACAAGATAAAATTGTGGAAGAAGAAATTTTAGAGAGAAGTATAAAACAAACTGCTGCTCAAATTTTATCAGGAAATTCTCTGTCGAAAAAAATAAAAGATATTAAAGAAGGCACTAAATTAGATTTTGATATTATTAATCAATTAAGCATCAATGAAGTATTTAAAATTAATGTAACTAATAGAGAAAATATATCTTCGCTAGAAAAACTTAAAGATCAATATAATAAGGCAAAACAGGATATTACTGAAAGATTTGAAGATAAAGTTTTAAAGATAAGAAGTGGTGACGATCTACTTCCTAGTGTAATGAAAATGGTAAAAGTTTTTGTAGCAATTAAGAGAAGATTAAGACCAGGTGATAAAATGTCAGGAAGACATGGAAATAAAGGTGTAGTAAGTAAAATTGTTCCTGTCGAGGATATGCCGTATAGAGAGGATGGTAGACCAGTTGACATTGTTTTAAATCCATTAGGTGTGCCAAGCAGAATGAATGTTGGTCAAATTCTTGAAACACACTTAGGTTGGGCATGTAAAGAATTTGGTGAAGAAGTAAAAAGATTAGTTAATGATAATAATAAAATTATAGAGAAATCTGAGAAAATTTCTAGTTTCCTAAAATCAGTCTATGGAGAGGACTCTTTTAATAATAAAATCGAAAAACTAAATAAAACTGAGTTTAAAGATTTAGTTGAAAATCTTCAAAATGGAATTGCAATTTCAACACCTGTATTTGATGGAGCAAAAGAAAAAAATGTAACGGAAATGTTAAAACTTGCGAAACTACCAGAGTCAGGACAAACATATTTATGGGATGGAAGAACGGGAGAAAAATTTGATAGACCTGTTACTGTAGGTATTATCTATATGCTTAAACTTCATCATTTAGTGGAAGATAAAATTCATGCTAGATCAACTGGTCCATACAGTTTAGTTACTCAACAACCACTTGGAGGTAAAGCTCAACTAGGAGGTCAAAGATTTGGTGAAATGGAAGTTTGGGCTTTAGAAGCTTATGGAGCATCATACACGTTACAAGAAATATTAACTGTAAAATCAGATGACGTCGCTGGAAGAGTTAAAGTTTATGAAACAATTGTTAAAGGCGAGGAAAATTTTGAGTCAGGAATACCAGAATCGTTTAACGTATTAGTCAAAGAAATTAAATCTTTAGCTTTAAATGTGGAGCTTAACTAGAATATGAAAAAAGAATTAGCAGACTTATTTAAAAATTCAGAAATTGCTGAAGCTCAGAATTTCAGTAGTATTAAAATATCATTAGCAAGTCCTGAAAAAATTAAATCTTGGACTTATGGCGAAATTAAAAAACCTGAAACTATAAATTATAGAACATTCAGACCAGAAAAAGATGGTCTGTTTTGTGCGAGAATTTTTGGTCCAATAAAGGATTATGAGTGTTTATGCGGTAAATATAAGAGAATGAAGTTTAGAGGTATAATTTGTGAAAAGTGTGGGGTCGAAGTAACAAAATCAAATGTACGAAGAGAAAGAATGGGACATATAAATCTTGCAACCCCAGTAGCTCACATTTGGTTTTTAAAATCTTTACCAAGTAGAATAGCTTTAGCAGTAGATATGAAGCTAAAAGAAATTGAAAGAGTTTTATATTTTGAGAATTTTATTGTTATTGAGCCAGGATTAACTGGACTTCAAAAAAATCAACTTTTAAATGAAGAAGAACTAGCAAAATATCAAGATGAATTTGGAGAAGAGGCATTCACAGCAGGAATTGGTGCCGAAGCGGTATTAGAAATGTTGAAAAATTTAGATCTTGATTTGGAGAGAAAGAACTTAGTTAGTTTTATCAAAGAAACAAAATCAAAAGTTAATGAAGAAAGAGCAATTAAAAGATTAAAATTATTAGAATCATTTATTGAAACTGGACAAAAACCTGAGTGGATGATTTTAACTGTTGTGCCAGTAATACCCCCTGAGTTAAGACCTTTAGTTCCATTAGATGGTGGAAGATTTGCTACCTCAGATTTGAATGATTTGTATAGAAGAGTAATAAATAGAAACAATCGTTTAAAAAGATTAATGGATCTTAAAGCTCCAGACATTATTGTTAGAAATGAAAAAAGAATGCTTCAAGAGTCAGTTGATGCTTTATTTGATAATGGTAGACGTGGAAGAGTTATAACTGGAACTGGTAAAAGGCCTTTGAAATCTCTTGCAGAAATGCTCAAAGGAAAACAAGGAAGATTTAGACAAAATTTACTTGGAAAAAGAGTTGATTATTCTGGTCGTTCTGTAATTGTGGTTGGACCAGATTTAAAACTTCATGAATGTGGTTTGCCAAAAAAAATGGCACTAGAACTATTTAAACCTTTCCTTTACGCGAGGTTAAATAAATTAGGATTAGCATCAACAATTAAACAAGCAAAAAAATTGGTTGAAAAAGAAACAAACGCTGTTTGGGATGCTTTAGAGCTAATAGTTAGAGAACACCCTGTATTATTAAATAGAGCTCCAACATTACATAGATTGGGAGTTCAAGCATTTGAACCTAAATTAATTGAGGGTGATGCGATTGAATTACATCCTTTAACTTGCGCAGCATTTAATGCAGATTTTGATGGGGATCAAATGGCAGTTCATGTTCCTCTAAGTTTAGAAGCTCAGTTAGAGGCTAGAATATTAATGTTATCAACAAATAATATTTTATCTCCTTCAAATGGCAAACCAATAATTGTTCCAAGTCAGGACATGATTTTAGGAATTTATTATCTATCTCAGGAGCCTATAACAGATAAACCCATTGGCTATTTTTTAGATGCAGATCAAATTGAATTTGCATTATCTTCAGATCAAATAAAAGTTCATAGTACTATTATATCAAGATTTGAAACAGTTGATGAAAAAGGTAATAAAAAATTTGAAAAATATACTTCAACAGCTGGAAGATTTTTATTAGCTAATTTACTTCCAAAAAATAAAGACATCAAATTTTCTTTAATTGATAGACTGCTACCTAAAAAAATAGTTTCTGAAATAATTGATATAGTTTTTAGATTTTGTGGGCAAAAAACTACTGTTATTTTTTGTGATAAACTTAAAGATTTAGGATTTAAACATGCTTTTAAAGCAGGTATTTCTTTCGGAAAAGATGACTTAATAATACCAAAAAATAAAACTCAATTAATTGAAGATACCAAAAAATTAATTGCAGATTATGAAACTCAATATGCTGAAGGTTTAATTACAAGAGGAGAAAAATATAACAAAGTTGTAGATGCATGGTCAAAATGTACAGATAAAGTAGCTGGAGAAATGATGAAAGGTATATCTGCAACAGAAAAAACTTCTGATGGATTAAAAATTAATTCTGTGTTTATGATGGCTGATAGTGGTGCTAGAGGGTCAGCAGCACAAATGAAACAATTAGCTGGAATGAGAGGGCTTATAGCAAAACCATCAGGTGAAATTATTGAAAGCCCAATTATATCAAATTTTAAAGAAGGTTTAACTGCGTTAGAATATTTTAATTCTACTCATGGTGCTAGAAAAGGTCTTGCTGATACAGCGCTTAAAACTGCAAGTTCAGGCTATTTAACAAGAAGACTTTGTGATGTTGCGCAAGATTTAACAATCACTAAAGTAAAATGTGAGAATCCTGGTTTTATAGAACTCTCAGAAATTTTAGAAGGTGGAAATGTTGTAGTAAGTTTGTCTGAAAGAGCCCTTGGAAGAGTGACAGCCGCCGATGTTAAAAATCCTTTAACTGGAGAAATTGTAATAAAAAAATCTGAGATGATTAATGAATCTGGTTGTGATCAAATAGATGCTGCTGGTGTTAAATCAATAAAAGTATACTCAGTAATGACTTGTAGCTCAAAAGAAGGTGTTTGCTCTACTTGTTATGGAAGAGATTTATCTAGAGGAAAAATGGTTCATGTAGGTGAGGCTATCGGAATGATATCAGCCCAATCAATTGGTGAACCAGGAACACAATTAACAATGAGAACTTTCCACGTAGGAGGTACCGCTTCTGTAAAACAAGATTCTCAAATAGTAAGCAAAAGTGAAGGTACACTTAAAATTTTAAATTCTAATATTCTAGAGGATTCAAAAAAGAATTTAATTGTCATGGGAAGAAATACTCAATTGTCAATCGAAGATGATAATGGAGTACAAATTGCAGTATATAAAGTAGCTTATGGATCAAAATTATTTTTTAATAATGGAGATAAAATTAAAACAAACACTAAAATTTGTGAGTGGGACCCTTACACAACACCTGTAATAGCAGAAAAAAGTGGAATAGCTAGTTTTGTTGATTTAATTGATGGTGTTTCAATTCAGGAAACTACAGACGACGCAACGGGTATATCCTCTAAGTCTGTTGTTGATTGGAGAGCACAATCTAAAAGTACAGATTTAAAACCACGTATTACTTTGAGAGATGAAAAAGGAAATGTAATTAAAAAAGCAGACGATAATGAAGCAAGATATTATTTGGTTCCAGACTCAATTCTCTCTATTAAAGATGGTCAAAAAGTTTTTGCAGGAGATGTTATTGCAAGATTACCAAAAGAAACTACAAAAACAAAAGATATCACCGGAGGACTACCAAGAGTAGCAGAATTATTTGAAGCTAGAAAAGCTAAAGATAGTGCAATTATCGCAGAGAATGATGGTCAAGTTGTTTTTGGAAAAGAGGTAAGAGGTAAACAAAGAGTGTCTATTGTTCCTGAGGATGGATCTGAGTCTTCAAACTATTTAATTCCAAAAGGCAAACATATTAATTTCAATCAAGGTGAAAAAATCCAAAAAGGAGAATATTTATTAGATGGCCAACCTTTGCCTCACGATATTTTAAGAATTTTAGGAATTAAAGAACTTACAGAATATTTTGTCAATCAAGTTCAAGAAGTTTATAGATTACAGGGTGTAATTATAAATGATAAACATATTGAAACTATTTTAAGACAAATGCTTAAAAAAGTTGAAGTCAAGGTAACTGGTGACTCAAGTTATTTGCCAGGAGAGGTTGTTGATAGAATTAAATTTGATAATTCAAATGAAAAGCTAGTTGCTGAAGGTAAGACTCCTGCTTCAGGAGAAAGAATTTTAATGGGTATTACTAAAGCTTCACTTCAAACAGAGTCATTTATTTCTGCTGCCTCATTCCAGGAAACAACAAGAGTACTTACAGATGCTGCCATCAAAGGTAAAGTTGACCCTTTAAATGGCTTAAAAGAAAATGTTATTGTGGGCAGATTAGTTCCTGCCGGCACAGGAAATATTAAGAACAAGTGGAACAAAAAAGCTCTAGAAGACGATAATAAATTTTTATCAGAGCAAGAGAAGATTGAGCCTACAGATCCAACAGAAACTCAAGTAAATCAATAAAAAAAAACAATACACCTCCTAGTTTTAGTTTGACAAAATCAAATTAATTAGTATTTTGGCGGTGTTTTTGGTTGGAATGTAGTATCAAGTTAACATACTAAACGCTGCCATGAATAACCTGTCAGTTATTTCATTCAAAAATCAATAAAACTTTAAAAAATATTATGCCGACTATAAATCAGTTGCTAAAGAAAAAAAGAATTAAACAGTTAAACAGGAATAAGGTTCCTGCGCTCCAAAAACAGCCTTTAAAAAGAGGTGTATGTGTTAAAGTTTATACTACTACGCCAAAAAAACCAAACTCAGCTTTAAGAAAAGTAGCAAGAGTCAGATTGTCAAATGGTTTTGAAGTTACAGCTTATATTCCTGGTGAAGGTCACAATCTTCAAGAACACTCAGTTGTTCTAATTAGAGGAGGAAGAGTTAAAGATTTACCAGGAGTGCGATATCATATTTTAAGAGGAAATTTGGATACTCAAGGTGTAGCTAATAGAAAAAAAAGAAGATCATTATATGGAACTAAAAAAGGTAAATAACAATGTCTAGAAAAAAAACCCAACCTAAAAAAAATGTAGTTCCTGATCCTAAGTTCAGCTCAACAATAATTCCAAAATTAATTAATAATATTATGTATGATGGCAAAAGAGGTGTCGCTGCAAAAATTGTTTATGATGCAATAGAAAAAATTAAAACTAAATCTAAGGATGAACCCATAAATATTTTTAATGAAGCAATTAATAATATTAAACCAACCGTCGAAGTTAGATCTCGAAGAGTTGGTGGTGCAACATATCAAGTACCTGTTGAAGTTAAAAGTAAAAGAGCACAAGCTTTAGCAATTAGATGGCTTGTCGACTCAGCAAGAAAAAGAAAAGATAAACATATGTCAGATAAAATTTTTAACGAATTATATGATGCATATGAGAAAAAAGGAGCTGCTGTTAAAAAAAGAGAAGATGTACATAAGATGGCAGAGTCAAACAAAGCTTTTGCACATTTTAGGTGGTAAAAAATTATGGCTAGAACTCATACATTAGACAAGTATAGAAACATTGGGATTATGGCCCATATTGATGCTGGCAAAACAACTACTACAGAAAGAGTTTTATATTACACCGGAAAGAGTCATAAAATTGGTGAAGTTCACGATGGTGCAGCAACAATGGATTGGATGGAGCAAGAACAAGAAAGAGGAATTACTATTACTTCAGCTGCCACTACATGTTTTTGGCAAGACCATAGAATTAATATTATAGATACACCAGGTCACGTAGATTTTACTATTGAAGTAGAGAGATCATTGAAAGTTTTAGATGGTGCAGTTGCAGTATTTGATGGTGTTGCAGGTGTTGAGCCTCAATCTGAAACTGTTTGGAGACAAGCAGATAAGTATAAAGTTCCAAGAATTTGTTTTGTAAATAAATTAGATAGAACAGGGGCTGATTTCTTTAGATGTGTAGATATGATAAGAGATAGATTAGGAGCCAAGCCTCTAGTGTTACAAGTACCGATTGGAATCGAAGCGTCATTAACTGGTGTTGTTGATCTAGTTAAAATGAAAGCACAAGTTTGGAAAAATGAAGCTTTAGGTGCTGAATGGGAATACAAAGATATTCCTGAAGATCTTAAAGAAATATCTCAAAAATATAGAACAGAATTAGTTGAGATGGCTGTGGAGCAAGACGAAAAATTAATGGAAGCTTACTTAAATGGCGATGAAATTAAAGAAGAAGACCTTATTAAATGTATCAGAAAAGGGACATTAAATTTTACCTTTGTTCCAATTTTAACTGGCTCAGCTTTTAAAAATAAAGGTGTTCAACCTTTACTTGACGCTGTTATTAATTATTTGCCTAGTCCAATTGATATTGGTTCAATAAAAGGCACAAAACCTGGATCAGAGGATGAAGTTGAAATGAAATTTGAAGATGGGGCTGGTTTTTCGGCTCTAGCATTTAAAGTAGCTAATGATCCATTTGTAGGATCTCTTACTTTTATAAGAATTTATTCAGGTACAATCAAAACAGGTACTGGAATTTACAATTCATCAAAAGAAAAAGAAGAAAGAGTTGGAAGAATGCTTTTGATGCATGCTAACTCAAGAGAGGATATTAAAGAGGCTAATGCTGGTGATATAGTTGCTTTAGCTGGACTAAAATACACTATCACTGGTCACACACTATGTGATGAAGAAAATCTTGTATTATTAGAACCAATGGAGTTTCCAGATCCAGTAATTGAAATTGCAGTTGAACCAAAAACAAAAGCTGACCAAGAGAAAATGGGAGAAGCATTAGGAAGATTAGCAAAAGAAGATCCTTCATTCAGAGTGACTTCAGATGAAGAGTCGGGACAAACAATTATCAAAGGAATGGGTGAACTTCATTTAGATATCATTGTTGATCGAATGAAAAGAGAATTTAAAGTTGAGGCTAATGTTGGAGCTCCTCAAGTTGCATATAGAGAAACTTTAGAAAACGCTTCTGAAGTTGAATATACTCACAAAAAACAAAGTGGTGGTGCAGGTCAGTTTGCAAAAGTTAAATTGCTTGTTGAACCTCAAGAACCAGGTGCAGGTAGATCTGTAGAAAGTAAAATTAAAGGAGGAGCTATTCCAAAAGAATTTATTCCTGGTGTAGAAAAAGGTATTGAAACTGTATCGGATGGAGGAATTTTAGCTGGGTTTCCCATGATAGATTATAAAGTTACGATTTTAGATGGACTACATCATGATGTAGACTCAAGTGTACTTGCTTTTGAACTTGCTAGTAGGGCTTGTTTTAAAGAAGCGTGTACAAAAGGTACCCTTAAATTATTAGAGCCTGTTATGAGAGTTGAGGTTGTAACCCCAGAAGATTATATGGGTGATGTTATTGGAGACTTAAATAGTAGAAGAGGCCAAATAAGTACACAAGAGCAAAGAGGAAACGCAACAGTAATCACAGCTATGGTGCCTTTAGCTAACATGTTCGGTTACATTAATAATTTAAGATCAATGTCTCAAGGAAGAGCTCAATATTCTATGTTTTTTGACCATTATTCAAAAGTACCTCAGAATGTTCAGGATGAAGTAACAAAGAAGATTGCAGGTTAATTATGGAAAAGCAAAATATTCGAATTAAACTTAGGGCATATGATAACAAGATTTTAGATGCATCAACAGAGGAAATAGTGAACACTGTTAAAAGAACAGGTGCAACTATCAAAGGTCCAATACCATTACCAACAAAAATTGAAAGATACACAGTTTTAAGATCACCACACATTGATAAAAAAAGTAGAGAACAGTTTGAGTCAAGAACTCATAAAAGATTAATTGATATTATTGAGCCTACGCCCCAAACAGTTGAAGCTTTGATGAAATTAGATTTAGCTTCGGGTGTAGATGTGGAGATCAAAATTTAGTTATGAGTGAAATTGCTTTAATTGGAAAAAAAATAGGTATGACTAGAGAATTTTATAAATCTGGTCAATTAGTGCCTGTTACTGTTTTAAAAATGGAAAAAGCTAGAGTAATCCAGGTAATTGATAAAGAAAAAAGAGGGTATTCTGCAATTCAATTAGGTTATGGAAAAATTAAAGCATCTAAATTAACTAAAGCAATGAAGGGATTTTTTGCAAAAAAGAATACTGAGGCTAAAAAGAAGCTCAAAGAATACAGAGTTTCAAACATAGATGATTACAAAGAAGGAAATGAATTTGGATTAGAGATATTCAAAGACATCAAGTTTGTAGACACTAGATCAAAAACTATAGGTAAGGGTTTTGCAGGTGCAATGAAAAGACATAATTTTGGTGGTTTGAGAGCAACTCACGGTGTATCGGTTTCTCACAGGTCACACGGATCAACAGGACAAAGACAAGATCCAGGAAAAGTTTTTAAAGGAAAAAAAATGGCTGGTCATATGGGCGACAAGTTGAGAACAATGCAAAATATTGAGATTATCAAAACTGACTTAGATAATGAATTACTTTACTTAAAAGGGTCTATACCAGGATCAAAGAATACAGAAATTTTGGTAAAAAAATCAGTTAAAAATATAACCAAGCTAACAATAGATGAAAAGATTAAAGCAGCCGAAGAAGCAAAAAAAACACCAGATAAAAAGAAAAAATAATGAAAATTGATAAATTAAATATAGATGGAAAAAAAGGATCAATTGAAGTTCTTGACAAAATTTTTTCAGCTAAAATTAATAACAGACTTGTAAGTAATGTGCTTTATAAAACAAACGCAAATTATAAAGGCAGACACGCAAAAACCAAACAACAAAACGAAGTTTCAGGACCAACTTCAAAAATTTATGCACAAAAAGGTACAGGTAACGCAAGACATGCTAGTAGAAAAGCACCAATTTTTGTAGGTGGTGGTATAGCTCATGGACCAAAAGGTGAGCTATCTTATAAAAAAAGAAAATTAAATAAAAGTGAGAAGAAAAATAGTATTACTTCTCTTATTAGTGAAAAAATAAAAAATAAAAATTTATTAGTGTTCAGTGATTTTAGTACAGCAATAAAGAAAACTAAAGAAATGAATTTAATTGTGAAAAAATTTGAAATTTCAAATTCTTTAATTATTTTAGATAAAAGTTCTAAAGAAAAAATTGAAAAATCTATTAGAAATATTCCCAATATTAAAGTTACAGATATTAATCATTTTAGTGCTTTTGATATAGTAAAATTTAAAAAAATTGTTTTCACAGAGAGTTCAGTAAAAGAACTAGAAAAGAGATACTCATAATGGAAAAGATTAATTTGTACGATAAGATAATATCTCCATTAGTTACAGAAAAATCTACTAACTTATCTGAGCAAAATAAGATTATATTTAAAGTACCTTCGAGTGCCAATAAAAAAAACCTAAAAAGTAATATAGAAAAAATTTTTAAAGTTAATGTAACTAAAATAAATATAATTAATAAACAAAATAGAACTAAATTAACAAGAGGTAGAAAAGTTAAGGTATCAGGATATAAAAAAGCAATAATAACTTTAAAAAAAGGTCAAAGTATTGATCTAACTACTGGGATATAATAATGGCATTAAAAACATTTAAACCATACACAAAATCTACAAGAGGAACAATTCTTGTCGATAGGACTGGTTTGTGGAAAGGTAAACCATTCAAATCATTAGTTTCTCCAAAAAATTCCATGAAAGGAAGAAATAATAACGGTCATATCACATCTATTAATAGAGCTGGTGGTCACAAAAAAATGTACAGACACGTTGATTTTTATCGTAAAAAATTTGATATGTCTGCAGTTGTTGAGAGAATTGAATATGATCCAAATAGATCTTGCTACATAATGTTAGTTAAATTTGAAGACAATTCTCATTTTTATTATTTAGCTCCTCAAAAAATTAAAGTAGGTGACAAAATCGAAAATGGATCAAAAAAAGAAATTAAAATTGGAAACTGTATGCCTTTACAAGATATTCCAGTAGGAATAAATATACATAATGTAGAAATCCAACCTGGTGCGGGTGGAAAAATTGCAAGATCAGCTGGAGCATCAGTCACAATTAGTGGTTTAGATGGTAATTACAGTCTAATTAAATTAGCATCTGGAGAGGTAAGAAAAATTGATTCTAGATCGCTAGCAACTATTGGTGTGTTAAGTAATCCTGATCAAAAAAATATTAAAATTGGTAAAGCTGGAAGATCTAGATGGCTAGGAAGACGACCTCATACAAGAGGTGTTGTTAAAAATCCTGTAGACCATCCACATGGTGGTGGTGAAGGTAAAACAGCAGGTGGTCGACATCCAGTTTCACCAACAGGTCAATCTGCTAAAGGGCTTAAGACAAGAGATAATAAAAGAACAGATAAGTTTATTGTAAAAAGACGAAACAAAAGAAAGGATACTAAATAATGGCTAGAGCTGTATGGAAAGGACCTTTCGTAGAAGAGAGTTTAATGAAAAAAGTAGACAAGTATAAGACTGATCCTAAAAAAATACCTATCAAAACTTGGTCTAGAAAATCTACCATTATTCCTGATTTTGTGGGAGTGAGTTTTTTAATATATAATGGTAAAAAATTTATACCTATTACTATTTCTGAAGATATGGTTGGGCACAAACTAGGTGAGTTTTCACCAACAAGAACATTTTTTGGGCATACGCCAGCAGATAAAAAAGCAAAACCAGCGGAGGCAGCACCAGCTAAAAAATAATTATGAGTAAGAAAAGCAAAATCAAAAAAAATAAAGAAAAAACAGTTAAATCTATAAATAATAATATTAGATCTAGCGTAAGAAAACTAAATCCTATTCTAAAAGGTATAGTTGGAAAAAAAGTTGATATTGCAATAAGAGATTTACAATTTTCAGAAAAAAGAATTACTAAAGATATAAGAAAAACAATAAGTTCAGCTGTTGCTAATGCTGAGAACAATTATCAGTATGATATCGACAAACTTGTAGTCAAAGAGGCTTATTGTGGAAAAAAAATTACAATGAAAAGATTTAGACCTAGAGCAAAAGGTAGAGCTGCACCAATACTCAAACCTTATTCAAGTGTTACAATAATTTTATCAGAAGTAAAAAAAATGGAGAGTCATGGGACAAAAGGTTAATCCAGTAGGCTTTAGATTAGGAGTGAATAGAGGCTGGGACTCTGTTTGGTATGCTAAGAAAAAAGATTTTGGCAACTACTTAATTGAAGATTTTAAAATTAGAGAATTTATAAAGAAGAATGTTATTAATTCAGGTGTTTCTAAGGTAATGATAGAGAGAACTGCAAATAAATGTTATGTTACAATCTACACATCTAGGCCAGGTTTTGTAATAGGAAAAAAAGGAAGTGACATAGACAAGATTAAAAATAATTTGTCAAAATTTACTAAAAATGAAGTTACACTAAATATTAAAGAAGTTAAAAAACCTGAGACAAACTCTTATTTGGTTGCTGAAAATATTGCCCAACAACTGGTAAAAAGAATTTCATACAGACGAGCAATGAAAAGAGCTATGCAATCTTGTTTGAGGCTTGGAGCTAAAGGAATAAAAGTATCTATTAGTGGAAGATTAGGTGGAAATGAAATCGCAAGAACTGAGTGGCTGAGAGATGGAAGTATTCCATCGCACACTCTTAGAGCAGATATTGATTATGCAGAAGCAGAAGCTTTAACAACTTATGGTATTATTGGAATTAAAGTCTGGATTTATAAAGGTGAAGTATTTGCAAAAGAATTCAGTCAAGAAACTAACAAAGTAACTTTGAAAGAGGGAAAATAACATAATGTTGCAACCAGTTAGAACAAAATGGAGAAAAGCTCATAAAGGAAGAATTCATGGCACTGCCTCTAGAGCCTGTCTAATAAATTATGGTGCTTATGCTTTAAAAGCTCTTTCACCTGATAGAGTAACTGGAAAACAAATTGAAGCAGCGAGGGTAGCTTTAACAAGACATATGAAAAGACAAGGAAGAGTTTGGACAAGAATTTTTCCAAATATACCAGTTTCCAAAAAACCTATTGAAGTACGTATGGGTAAAGGTAAAGGATCCCCAGAATATTATGCTTGTAGAGTAAAACCTGGTAGAATTTTATTTGAAGTTGATGGTGTTTCAGAACAAATTGCTAAAGAAGCATTATATAAGGCTTCAGCCAAACTACCAATCAGAACTAAAACTATTAAGAGATTTGCTTAAAATGAAAAAACAAGAAATAAAAAAATTAACTAAGGATGAAATATTAAAGAATATTAATAAATTTAAAAAAGATTTATTTAATTTTCGATTTCAAAAAATTAATTCTCAAGTTACTAACCCAGCAAAAATTGGTGAAACTAAAAAAATAATTGCAAGATTAAAAACAGAATTAAAAGGAAAGCTGAATGCCTAAAAAAATTTTAACAGGAGTTGTTGTAAGTGACAAACCAAATAAAACTATTACAGTAATGGTTGAAAGAAAATATTCTCATCCACTATTAAAAAAAGTTATTAAAGTTAGAAAAAAATACAATGCTCACGATGAGAATAATAAATTTAAAAATGGCGATAAAGTTTCAATTATTGAAAGTAAACCTTTTTCAAAAAATAAGAAATTTCAAGTAATGGAGAATTTAAAATAATGATACAAGTCCAAACAGAATTAATGGTGGCTGATAATACTGGTGCTAAAAAGATTGAGTGCATAAAAGTGTTGGGAGGATCTAAAAGAAGATATGCAAGTGTTGGTGACACTATAGTTATTGCTGTCAAAGAAGCTATTCCAAAAGGTAAAGTAAAAAAAGGCTCGGTACATAAAGCGGTAGTTGTGAGAGTTAAAAAAGGCATACATAGAGAAGATGGGTCAAAAGTGAAGTTTGATAACAATGCGGCCGTTTTAGTTGATGATAAAGGCGAGCCAGTTGGGACAAGAATTTTTGGTCCTGTCACTAGGGAATTAAGAAATAGAGGGCAAATGAAAATAATTTCATTAGCACCAGAGGTTTTGTAATGATTAAAAAAGGATTAAAAGTAAAAATTTTATGCGGTAAAGATAAAAAAAAAGAAGGTGAAGTTATTGAAATCGATAGAGCAAATAATAGAGCAAAAGTTAAAGAAATTAATATGGTTAAGAAGCACATAAAAACTACAAAAGAAAAAAAGGGTGGAATAGTATCAAAAGAAAGCTTTATCCATATCTCAAATTTAAAATTAATTGATAAAAAAATTAAAGATAAGAAAGTTGAAACGAAAAAATAATGACTCCAAGATTAAAAGAACTATATTTTAAAGAAATTCAACCTGCATTAAAAAATCAATTTGGATTTAAAAATCTATTTATGGGACCTAAAATTAAAAAGGTTGTTTTGAATATGGGTCTAGGATTGGACGGAAATGACTCTAAAATTTTAAAATCTTGTGAGGAAGATTTAGCTAAAATTACAGGTCAAAAAGCAGTTATTACAAAATTTAAAAAATCTGTAGCTAATTTTAAAACTCGTAAAGGAAGTAATGCTGGCTTAAAAGTGACTTTACGAAAAGATAAAATGTACGAATTCTTAGATAGATTAGTAAATATTGCACTGCCTAGAATTAAAGATTTTCGAGGACTTTCTACGAAAGGCTTTGATAAATTTGGAAATTATACTTTTGGTGTAAAAGAACATATTATTTTTCCTGAAGTAAGTTTTGATAGAGCTGACAAAGTCAGAGGACTTGATATTATAATTGTCATAAACTCAAAAAATAAAGATCACAGTTTTGCTTTGTTGGAAAAATTAAATTTCCCATTTATAAAAAAAGGAGATAATTAAGATGGCCAAATTAAGTTCAATAAATAAAAATAATAAACGAATAAAACTTTCAGATAAATTTTATCAAAAGAGAACTAAATTAAAAAAAATAATTATGGATAAAAAAGTGCCACTAGAAGAAAGATTTAAAGCACAACAAAAATTGTCGAAATTACCTAGAAATTCAGCAAAGACAAGAGTTATGAATAGATGCCAAATTACTGGAAGACCACATGGTGTTTATAGAAAATTAAAGATATCTAGAATTGCATTAAGGCAACTTGGTTTGCAAGGAAAGATACCTGGATTAGTAAAATCAAGTTGGTAGAAAGGAATATATGAGTTTAAGTGATCCAATTGGAGATATGATAGCAAGAGTGAAAAATGCTCAAGAGAGAAATCATAAAAAAGTTGATTTACCCTCATCTAATTTTAAAGTTAAAATAGCTGATATTCTTAAAAATGAAGGGTTTATAAAAGATTTTAAAATTAATGAACAAGATAAAAAACCTGTGTTGTCATTAGAACTTAAATATCATTCAGGTAATCCTGTTATAAGTACGTTTGAACGTGTTTCCAAACCTGGTAGAAGAATATTTTCTAGTGCAGAGGGCCTGCCAAAGATAAACAACGGTTTAGGGATTGCTATTGTATCTACACCCAAAGGTGTAATGACTGATATAGATGCCCGAAAACAACGAGTTGGTGGTGAAATAATTTGTAAGGTATTTTAATGTCAAAAATTGGTAAAATAAATATTTCAATTCCTGAAAAAGTTAAAGTTGCATTAGCTGGTAATATCCTAAATATTGAAGGACCCCTAGGAAAAAAATCTTTAAATATTGATTTAGATACATTTAGCCTTGATATAAAAGATGGAAAAGAAATATCTATAAAACCAAAAAAAATTGATCAAGAAACAAAAAGATTATGGGGAATGAATAGAAGTTTAATAAATAATGCAGTTATTGGATCAAGTGCAGGATATGAGAAAACTCTTGAGTTAGTAGGTGTTGGTTATCGTGCTGCTTTAAAAGGAAACCAACTAAATCTACAATTGGGATATAGTCATGATATTAACTTTGATATTCCAGAGGGTATTAAAATAGCTGTAGAAAAACAAACAACACTAAAAATATCAGGTTCTGACAAACAACAAGTGGGCTCTGTAGCATCAAAACTAAAAACTTTAAGAAAAATTGAACCTTACAAGGGAAAAGGTGTAAGAGAAAAAGGTCAATATATTCTAAAAAAAGAAGGAAAGAAAAAATAATGAAACTAAATACTCAAATAAGAAAAAAATTTAGAGTTACTAATAAATTAAAAAGAGTTTCTTCCTCTGACAGATACAGACTTAGTATTTCAAGATCTAGTAAAAATATTTCAGCTCAAATAATTGATGATGATAAACGAGTTACTCTTATATCTGCATCTTCAGTTGAAAAAGATATTAAGTCAACTCCAAAAGTTAATAAAACCGAGTTATCTAAAATCGTAGCTGAGAAACTTGCTAAAAAAGCTCAAGAAAAAAAAATTACAAAAGTTTATTTTGACAGAGGAATTTATAAATATCATGGGAGAGTTAAAGTATTTGCTGAAACCCTTAGAAAAAATGGAATGGAATTTTAAAAAATGGAAAATTATAAAGATAAAAAAGCAGATGATATTTTAGAAAAATTAGTTCATATTAACCGAATAACTAAAGTAGTTAAAGGTGGTAGAAGATTTGGGTTTTCAGCTTTAGTTGTAGTTGGAAATCAAGCTGGTAAGATTGGTATCGCTCACGCTAAAGCTAAACAAGTTCCAGATGCAATTAAAAAAGCTAATGAGATGGCAAGAAGAAAATTAATTCACATTCCGTTAAGAGAGGGAAGAACTATTCATCATGATGTAAAGGCAAAAGATGGTTCGGGAAGAATTGTTTTACGTGCCGCTTCTAAGGGAACTGGTATCATAGCTGGTGGTCCAGTTAGGGCCGTATGTGAGGTATTAGGTGTTAAAGACATTGTTGCAAAATCAATGGGCACATCGAATGCGCATAACGTTATACGTGCTACAATGAAAGCTTTATTAAAACAAAATTCTCCTAAACAAATATCATCAATAAGAAATAAAAAAATTTCTGAAATAATAGAAAAAAGAGGATAATGATTACTTTACAAAATAGAACAAAAATTAATAAATCAAAAATTAGAGTAGGTAGAGGTATAGGATCTGGTAAAGGCAAAACATCAGGTAGAGGAGTAAAAGGTCAAAAATCACGATCGGGTGTTGCAATAAAAAGTTTTGAAGGTGGTCAAATGCCTTTATATAGAAGACTTCCTAAAAGAGGATTCAATCCTATAAATAAAAAAAAAATTGCTATTTTAAATTTAGATAAAATCCAATCTTATATTGATAAAAAAAGTTTAAAAACTAGTGACACTGTAAACTCAGAATTACTTAAAAAATTAAAATTAATTAATAAAAATTCAGTTAAATTAAAAATTTTGGGATTTGGAGAAATTAAGGATAAGATCAATATAGAAGCAGATTTAGCTTCTAAATCAGCTGTAGAAAAACTTGAAAAAGCTGGTGGATCTATCCAATTAAAAAAGTAATTTAAATGAGTGCCTCATCATCAAGTTCAGATCTAAGAAATAGGATTATTTTTACTATTGCTATTCTTGCTGTTTATAGATTTGGAACATTTGTACCATTACCAGGAATAGACCCTGAACAATTAAAAGTCATGATGGAAGGAAATCAAAAAGGGCTTCTAGGCATGTTTAATGTTTTTGCAGGAGGAGCAGTAAGTAGAATGGCAATCTTTGCATTAGGTATAATGCCTTACATTTCTTCATCTATCATTGTTCAGCTATTAACTGGAGTTTCAGACTATTTTAAAAATTTAAAATCTCAGGGTGAAACAGGTAGAGCAAAAATTACACAAATAACAAGATATGGGACAGTTTTACTTGCGACAGTTCAGGGTTATGGTCTGTCAGTAGGACTTGAGTCTTCATCAAATTTAGTAATTAATCCAGGTTTCTTTTTTAAAATTTCAACAGTAACCACTATAGTTGCTGGTACAATATTTTTAATGTGGCTAGGTGAACAAATTACGCAAAGAGGAATAGGTAATGGAATATCTCTTATTATATTTGCAGGAATTGTTGCTGAAATTCCAAGAGCCCTAGTAACTACTTTTGAGCTAGGTAGAACTGGAGCGGTTTCAACAATTATGATTTTAGCTATTTTTATTTTACTTATAGTTACAATTTTATTTATTGTATTTATGGAAAGAGCACTAAGAAAGATATTAATTAATTATCCTAAAAGACAAATGGGTAATAAAATGTATGGTGGAGAGTCATCTCATTTACCATTAAAGATTAATCAAGCAGGAGTTATACCAGCTATATTTGCATCAGCTTTGTTATTGTTACCAGTTACTTTTTCTAATTTTAATTTTTCAGATAACGATACTTTTTTGAATTTAAGTTCGTATTTTACTCAAGGACAACCCCTTTATATGATTTTATATGCATCCGGGATAATTTTTTTTACTTTTTTTTATACCTCAATTACTTTTAATCCTACTGAAACTGCAGATAATTTAAGAAAATACGGTGGATTTATTCCAGGAATAAGACCTGGTGAAAGTACCGCTTTATATATAGAAAATATTTTAACAAAATTAACTACAATAGGCGCTTTGTATTTAACTTTAGTTTGTTTGATGCCTGAATTTTTAATAGCAAATTATCCTATACCTTTTTATCTAGGAGGAACTTCGATTTTGATTGTAGTTGTTGTTGCGATTGATACGGTTACTCAAATTCAAACAAGATTAATGAGTTCTCAATATGAGCAGCTTATTAAAAAAACTAAATTTGGAAGATAGTAAGTGAATTTAATCCTATTCGGTCCTCCGGGAGCAGGAAAAGGAACTCAAGCACAACTTATTGTTAAAAAACATAATTATTTTCAATTATCGACAGGAGATTTACTTCGTAATGAAACAAAAAAAAATACTGAATTAGGAAATAAAATAGAAAAATTAATTTCTAAAGGAAATTTTGTATCTGATGAAATTGTAAATCAACTTCTTGAAAATACTATCAATAATTTAAAATTTAGAGATCGTATAATTTTTGATGGTTATCCTAGATCAATAGATCAAGCTAAAAAGTTAGAAAAAATTCTAAATAAATTTGATCAAAAGATTGATTTGATTATATCTCTGTCAGTACCACGTGAAATAGTAGAAAAAAGAATTATTGGCAGAATTACTTGTGACAAATGTAACTTAACTTTAAATGAGTTCTTTAATAAAGATGAAATAAAACTACATCCTTGCGGGGAGACTAATTTTATTAAAAGAAAAGACGATAATTTAGAGACTATTATGTCAAGATTTGATCTCTATCAAAAAACTACTAAACCAGTCTTGGAATTTTTGTCTGAAAATCAAAATTTTCATGAAATTGATGGGACACTCCAAATTGAGGAAATTACCTCTAAAATTGATGCTTTTCTTTAGCTTTAATGCGTTGACTTTAAAAGATCTTCTTATATAAAAGGCTCAATTTATCACAAAATTTATGGCTCGTATTGCAGGTATTAATATTCCACAAAATAAATTAGTCCATATTGGTCTAACTTATATTTATGGTATTGGAGATAAGTTTTCAAAACAAATATGTTCATCATTAGAAATTCCAAATGAAAAAAGAGTCAATCAGTTGACTGATGATGAAATTTTGAAAATAAGAGAATATATTGATCAAAATTTTAAAGTTGAGGGTGATTTAAGAAGAGATTATTCATTGAGTATAAAAAGACTAATTGATCTCGCTTGCTATCGTGGATCTAGACATAGAAAAAAATTACCTGTTAGGGGGCAAAGAACTAGATGTAATGCCAGAACTAGAAAAGGTAAAGCCATAGCTATTGCAGGAAAAAAATTAACACCACTTAAAAAATAATTATGGCAAAAGTAGAAAAATCTGAGAATAAAGAACTGAAAGTTGAAAAATCATCTAAAAAAATAAATAAAAGCTCTTATTCAAAAAAAAAAAGAATAAAAAAAAATATTTTAAATGGAATAGCTTATGTTCAGTCAACTTTTAATAATACTATAATTTCTATTGCAGATACTAATGGAAATGTCATATCGTGGGCATCAGCTGGCCAAAAAGGATTTAAAGGATCTAGAAAATCTACACCATATGCTGCACAAGTTGCTGCAGATTCTGCTGCTTCAAAAGCTCTAGATTTTGGAATGAAAACATTAACAGTCGAAGTAAAAGGTCCTGGCTCTGGTAGAGAAACAGCATTAAGAGCCCTTCAAGCAAGAGGATTTAAAATTTTATCAATTAAAGATACTACACCAATGCCCCATAACGGAACTAGGCCGCCAAAAAAAAGGAGAGTTTAATGGAAACTGAAAATGTAAATATTAAAAATTGGAAATCTCTAATAAAACCAGGAAAATTAGATGTAAAAATTACAGATGATTTAACACATGCTACTATAGTAGCTGAACCACTTGAAAAAGGTTTTGGTTTAACTTTAGGAAATTCTCTTAGAAGAATATTATTATCATCTATTAGAGGTGCTGCAGTAACATCAATACAAATTGATGGTGTATTACATGAATTTACATCTATTAAAGGTGTAAGAGAAGATGTAACTGATATTGTTTTGAATGTTAAATCATTAGCATTAAAATGTTCTTCTGAAGGAACAAAAAAATTAGTTTTGGATGCAAAAGGCCCTGGTGAAATAAAAGCATCAGATATCACACCTGCTACTGATATTGAGATATTAAATCCAGATCTAGTAATTTGTAATTTAGATGAAAATACAAATTTTCACATGGAAATGAATATAAATACTGGAAAGGGTTATGTGCCGGCTGATCTAAATAAACCTGAAGAGCCACCACTGGGTTTAATTGCTATAGATTCTTTGTACAGTCCTGTAAAAAAAGTTACTTATTCAGTAAGCACAGCAAGAGAAGGTAAAGCATTAGATTATGATAAGTTAACAATGATTGTCGAAACCAATGGTTCTATTTCGGCAGAAGATGCGGTTGCTTACTCAGCTAGAATTTTTCAAGATCAATTGAAAATGTTTGTCAATTTTGATGAACCAGTTGAAGCACCAGTTAAGGAAGTTTCATCCGAGCCTGAATTTAATAAAAATTTATTAAGAAAAGTAGATGAGTTAGAGCTATCCGTAAGATCTATGAATTGTTTGAAAAATGACAACATAATATATATTGGTGACTTAGTTCAAAAATCTGAGGGTGAGATGTTAAGAACTCCTAATTTTGGAAGAAAATCGTTGAATGAAATTAAAGAAGTACTTACTGCAATGTCTTTATATTTAGGTATGGAGATACCTAATTGGCCTCCTGATAATATAGCAGAAATGTCTAAAAAATTAGAGGAATCTATCTAATGAGACATGGAATGGCCAATAAGAAGTTGAACAGAACTTCTGAGCATCGAAAAGCGTTACTTAAAAATATGCTAAATTCATTAGTAAAGTATGAACAAATTAAAACCACTTTACCCAAAGCAAAGTTTTTAAAACCTAAGGCAGATAAATTAATCACTTTAGGGAAGAAAAACAATCTTCAAACTTCAAAATTATTAATTTCACAATTACAAGACTCAAAATCGGCAAATAAAGTGAAAAAAACTTTATCAAAAAGATACGAAAAAAGAAAAGGTGGATATACAAGAATAATTAAAGCTGGATTTAGATATGGAGATAATGCTCCGATGGCTATAATTGAATTTGTTGATAGAGACGTAGAAGCAAAAAAAGTTGATAAAAAGAAAAAAGATCCAACTAAAAGTGCTGAAAAAGTAGAAGAAAAAAAAGAAGCCTCAGTATAATATAATCTTTAAAAATAATGATTAAGAGTTTTATCGTTGACTCAACGTTTAATAATATGCGTTTTGATCGCTTATTAAGGAATAAAATTGGAAAATTACCACAAGGTTTAATTGAAAAAAATTTAAGAGCGGGAAAGATTAAATTAAATAATAAAAAAGTTAAAAGTTCTATTAAAGTAAAAACAAATGATAAGATTGATTTTTTTAACTTTAATTTCAAAGAAACAGTTATTCAAAAAAAAATAAAGTTTAAACCAAGCAATAAAGTAATAAAATCAAATGAAGACTTAATAATAGACAATAATGAAAATTTTATCGTACTTAATAAAAGCTCAGGTGTTTCTGTTCAGGGTGGAACAAAATCTAAAAAAAATTTAGTTGATATTTTTACGAAAAGTGAAATTTTTGCTGGGACAAAACCTTTCTCTGTACACAGATTAGACAAAGATACATCTGGTGTATTTATAATGGCAAAAAATAGAGAAACAGCACAATTACTCACATCACTTTTTAGATTAAGAAAAGTTCATAAAACATATATAGCAATATGTCATGGTGAATTAGATAAAGACTCTGGTATTTGGGAAGAAGATTTACTCAAGTATGATAATGGAAAAAAAATAATTGAAAAAGCAAAAACAATTTTTAAAGTCTTAGACAAAAATTCTAATTTTAGTTTAGTTGAAATGAGACCTATTACTGGAAGAAAACATCAATTAAGAAAACAACTTTTTAATATTGGTCACTCTATATATGGTGACCAAAAATATAGATCAATAAATTCATCCAAAGGTGTAAATAAAAATTTGATGTTACATTCGTATCAAATACAATTCATAATTAAAGATAAAAAATATACGTATAAAGCTTTATTGCCCGATTATTTTAAAAAATTATTAATAACTAAAAGACTTAATTTTGGAAGTTTGAAATAAAATTCTCAATCAATTTATCTTCTAATTTTGTATAATCCTGATCATTTATTTTTTTTAGATTAATTACACCTTTGTCTCTAATACCACATGGTATAATTGAGTCATATTTACTCAAATCATTGTTAATATTAATTGAAAAGCCATGGTAAGCAATCCATTTACTCACCCTGATACCTATAGCTGCTATTTTTTTTATATAATTTTTATGATTATACCAGATGCCAATATTATTTTTGTCTGCAAAAGTTTGAATATTAAAATGATTTAATGTGTCAATTATAGTTTTTTCAATAAGTGAAATAAATTTTCTAATATCTTTATTTCTTTTTTTTAAATCTATCACAAAATAACAAACTAATTGACCTGGACCATGATATGTTATTTTTCCACCTCTGTTAGTTTTAATAATTTTAATCGTCTTATCTAAAATTTCAGTTTCTTTATAATTTGTGCCACCTGTATAAATTTCATTATGTTCTAAAACCCATAGTAATTCATTATTTTTTTGTTCATTGAGTTTTAATAACCTCTGCTCCATTTGTTTAATGGCATCATTATATTTTACTGGTTTTTTTGACTTTTTAATCTCTATATTCATTTAAAAATTGTAATCTATCTATTATGTATTAAAAGATGCGACTAGATAATAGGTAAATTTATGACTTTAATTAAAAAAATAAAAGATAAAAAAGTCAACTTTGAATTTAACAAAGAATATATAAAGGTAGTTACTGATAAAATTGCCTCTAATGATGCATTATTTATAACCAACTCTTTCAAAGAAATGCATCCAGCAGATGCAGCAGATATAATTGAACAATTGAGTCAAAATAATAGAGAAAATTTAATCAAATTAAATAACTTTAAGATTGATCCTGAAGTTTTTATTGAACTCAATGAGTCGGTTCAATCAGAAATTACTAAATATCTTTCTTCCGAGTCCATAGTTAGAATTTTAAAGAATCTCGAGTCAGATGATGCAATAGCTATTCTCGAAAATGTTGAAGAAAAAGATAAAAATTCGATATTAAGCTCTTTACCTCCAAAAGATCGTTTTGCTTTGTTAGAAGGACTTAGTTATCCAGAAGATAGTGCTGCTAGAATTATGCAAAGGGAGTTTACAGCAATACCCAGTAATTGGTCCGTGGGCCAAACTATAGACTATCTGAGAGAAAATAAAGATTTACCAGAACAATTTTTAGAAATTTATATAGTTGATGAAAATTTTAAACCTATTGGAACTGTTCCTTCATCAAAAGTTTTAAGAGCAGCAAGAGAATCTAAAATGTCATCTATAATGGAAGACTCAACATTTTTGGTACCAGTTGATATGGATAGAGAAGAGGTTGGACATTTATTTGAAAACTATAATTTAAATTCAGCATGTGTTATAGACAAAACTAATAAATTGGTTGGCATGATAACATCAGATGATGTTTTAACTGTATTAAAAGAAGAAGCTGAAGAAGATGCATTAAGATTAGCTGGAGTAGGTGATGAAGAGATAACAGATGGAGTTATTACTAAAACAAAAAGAAGATTCAATTGGTTATTATTAAATCTTTTTACAGCATTTCTAGCTACTTATTGTATAAGTTTATTTGGTGCAACTATCCAACAAATGGTTGTCCTAGCTTTTTTAATGCCAATAGTTGCATCCATGGGAGGAAATGCAGGTATGCAAACTCTTGCGGTAACAGTTAGAACCTTAGCAACAAATGATTTAACCAAAAATAATTTTAACCAAAACATTTTAAAAGAATTTAATATTGGAATTTTGAATGGAATAATTTTTGCCATTATAAGCTCTATTGTTGTGCAGTTATGGTTTCACGATATCCAACTTTCATTAATAATTTCAATCTCAATGGTGTTAACTATGGTTGTAGCTGGACTATTTGGAATTTTAGTTCCTGTTACTTTAAAAAAAATGGATATTGACCCTGCTATAGCCTCAAGTGTTTTTGTTACAACAATTACAGATGTGATTGGATTTGTTTCTTTTTTAGGTGTAGGTGCTTATTTTTTATAGTTTTTAAAAGTTATCAATTAATCTTACACCGTTTAAATAGTAGGCAATAAATATTTTAGAATTTTTTATTTTATTACTCATTTTAAGGTTTTTAATATTTCTTAACTCTAAATATTCAATCGAAATATTAAATGCTCTTTTTAAATAATCTTTTTTAGTATTTAATATCTTTTTAATATGTGTTTTTTTAATTAAACTTTTTTTAAAAAAAATAAGGTGACTAGATAATTTTCCAGCTAAAATAAGATCTTTTCTATCTAAAAGTAGATTTCTTGAAGATAAAGCTAAATTAAACTTATTTCTAATTGTTTTACAAGAAATTATTAAACTATTATATTTTTTTTCAATATAATTTTTAACCAAATATAATTGTTGGAAATCTTTTTCTCCCATAAAAATTTTTGTTGGTCTTATTAAATTGGTCAATCTATCCATAACGTCAATAACACCTTCAAAATGTTCCTTTCTAAATTTTGCACATAAAATTTTGTCTTTTTTAGATATTTTAATTTTTGATTTTCTTTTATTATTATAAATATCTTTGACATTTGGCAGGTATACAAAATCTACATTTAACCTATTCAGAGCAATTAAATCTTTACTATGATTCTTAGGATATTTTTTAAAATCACTTTTGTTATCAAATTGAGTAGGATTTATAAATATACTTACAATCGTTTTATTACATTGTTTTTTGGATTGTTTGATTAGTGAAAAGTGCCCCTCATGTAGGCTTCCCATAGTTGGAACAAAGCCTAATTTTGACACATTTTTTAATGCCTCAATTAAATCATTATTTTTATATAAAATTTTCATTTGTATAAAACAATTTAATAAGTAAAACATTTAAATGATTAAACAAGCAATTATTCCACTAGCTGGTTTAGGTACACGTTTATTGCCCCTTACAAGTGTCTTTGCAAAAGAATTATTACCAATCAATGGCAAGCCTGGGATTGAATATATTTTAGATGAATGCATTGAGGCTGGCATTAAAGAAGTTATCTTTATAATTTCTGAAAAAAAAAAAATGATTAAAAATTATTTTTACAATGACTCATTCTATAAAAAGATAATAAAAAAAAAGAAAGATACTAGAATTATCAATGAATATAAAAAAATTTTAAGATATAAAAAAATGATAAAATTTGTTTATCAAAATAAACCTTTAGGAACAGGTGATGCTGTTTTAAAAACAAAAAAATATATTAAAAATAATTTTTTTTTAATGTTGTTACCTGATGATCTTATAATTAATAAGAACTGTTCAAAATCTATGATTAAAATTCATAAAAAGTATAATTCATCGGTTATGGCAAGTATGAATGTAAACAAAAAAACTGTTTCAAGGTGGGGCATTTATGATTTAGGTAAAAAAGTTGATAAAAAAAATTATTTAATTAAAGATGTTGTTGAAAAGCCTTCAGTTAAGAGTGCACCATCTAATAAGGCTGTTATTGGTAGATATATTTTACCAAAAACCATTTTTTCCAAATTGTTAAAACAAAAACCTGGAAAAGGTGGTGAAATCCATATAACTGACGCGATACAATTATTAATAAATGAAAAAAATAAGTTTATAGCTCATAATTTTTTAGGAAAATATTTAGATTGTGGAAGTATGTCGGGATATATTAAATCAACTTTGGAAATTGCAAAATCATGAAACTCTGTATGATAGGAACAGGTTATGTTGGTTTAGTTAGCGGTGTTTGTTTTTCTGATTTAGGTAACGATGTGATCTGTGTAGATAGAGATATAAATAAAATTAATTCTCTTAAAAAAGGTAAAGTTCCTATTTATGAACCTGGTTTGTCTGAATTAGTAATTAAAAATTATAAAAACAAAAGATTAACTTTTTCAACCAATCTCATAAAAGCTGTAAATGATTCAGATATTGTTTTCATTTGTGTTGGAACACCAACTAAAAAAGGTGGTAGTTCCGCTGACTTGAGTCAAGTTTATAAAGTTGCTAAAGAATTAAGTTCTTCAATTAATAGGTTTAAAATAGTGATAACAAAGTCAACAGTCCCAGTTACTACAGGAGATGAAATAGAGAAAATTTTAGCAAAAAAAAATAATAAAAATAAATTTTCTGTTGTTTCCAACCCAGAATTTTTACGAGAAGGTGAGGCTATAAGAGATTTTACATTTCCGGATAGAATTGTAGTTGGTTCTAATGACACTAAATCCCATCGAATTCTTAAAAATCTTTATAGTCCTTTAATTTCCAAAGGTGCACAATACGTGAAAACTTCAAGACGTGCGGCTGAACTAATTAAATATGCATCAAACGCTTTTTTAGCTACTAAAATTACGTTTATTAATGAAATAGCAAATCTATGTGAAAAAACTGGAATCAATGTTGAGGATATTTCGATAGGAATGGGTCTTGATAAAAGAATTGGCAGTCGTTTTTTAAGAGCTGGACCTGCCTATGGCGGGTCATGCTTTCCTAAGGATACAAAAGCTATAATTTCAACTGCTGATAAGTTTAAAACAAACCTATCTGTAATCAAGTCAGTTATTAGGTCAAATGAAAATAGATCTAAAATTCTATTAAATCGAGTTTATGAAATATTAAACAAGAAGATTAGAAATAAAAAAATTACTTTTTTAGGTGTCACTTTCAAAGCTAATACCGATGATATGAGAGATTCATCAAGTCTTTCTATGATCCCTTTATTATCTAAAAAAGGTGCAATAATAAAGTATTTTGATCCAACAGGTCAAAAAAAGAATTTTGATAAGTTTAAAAATGTTTCCTATGAAAGTAGTATTAAAAAATCAGTAGAGGGTTCTGACTTAGTGATAATTCATACTGAATGGAATGATTTTAAGTCTATAAATTTCAAAAAATTGACTAAAGGTAAAAAATTTAAAGTTTATGACATGAGAAATATTTATTCTAAATCCAAAATTGAAGCACAAGGATTTAAATATTTTAGTGTAGGTAATTAAAATATTATTTTAATTCAAAAATTGCATCAACTTCAACTGAAACACCAAGTGGTAAACTATTTGTACTCACAGCTGCCCTTGTATGCATACCTACTTCACCAAATATAGATACTATCAGATCTGATGCACCATTAATTACCTTTGGTTGTTCTGAAAAATCTTCAGTTGAATTCACAAACCCAGTTAATTTCACACAAGATTTAACTTTAGATAAATCATTATCACAAGCGTTTTTGACTTGTGCAACTATACTAAGAGCACATCTTTTTGCAGCATTGTATCCAGCATCTGTGTCTAATTCTTTTCCAATCTTTCCTTTAATTAATTGACCATTTTCATCAATCGAAATTTGACCTGATACAAAAAGCATTTTTCCAGTGATTTTTGTTGCAACATAATTTCCCACTGGTGCTTTAGCTTCAGGTAGTTTTATATTATGTTTTTTTATGTTTTCATCAAAAGTCATTTATTTAAAACCTTATTTTTAGCATCATTTATTTTTTTTTTAGTTTTTTCTATTTTTTTCTTTTCTTCAG
>Ga0209425_10000985_pt1 | contig 33720 bp, 34 predicted proteins | sample COG_05_FD_184749 | JGI IMG/M metagenome (GOLD analysis project Ga0209425, IMG submission 184749) | Pelagic Microbial community sample from North Sea - COGITO 998_met_05 (SPAdes) (version 2) | ecosystem: Environmental > Aquatic > Marine > Neritic zone/Coastal water | place: Helgoland, sampling...
GATATTAAAATAATCCAAGCAAATATTCAATGTACGGTAATTTTAACTGTAGCAGCATTTTTTTCATATTTTTATTTTATAAATGGTTACGAAGAAAATTATTTGGTTTTAGGCTTATTAATGTCTTTACCTTTGGCCGTTGGTTTAAAAACAGGTCAATTATTATTTAAAACGTTACCAGAAAAGATTTTTAGACCAGTTACATATAGTTGCTTAATAATTCTTGGAGCTACTTTGTCATTCAATGCTTATGAGTAGTTTTATTTAAGGAGTGTAAATTGAATCATAAAATAAATGTAGAAAATATAGATCATGTTGGAATTGTAGTTCCAAACATAGAACAAGCCATCAGACATTATGAGAAAAATTTTAATATTGAACGTGGTGAAATTAAAATATCAAAAAAACAAAAAGTAAAAATCAGTTTGTTAGAATTTAAAAATATTAAATTAGAATTAATAGAGCCTTTGGATCAGGAAAGTCCTATTAATGGTTTTTTGTCCAAAAATCCTCTTGGTGGACTTCACCATTTGGGTCTTGAAGTTAATAATATTGATAAAACATATGACATTGCTCAAAATTTAGAATTAAACCCAATAGGAAAGCCATTAGAAGGCTATCATGGAAAATTGTTATTTTTTTTACATCCAAAAAAAATGATGAATACCCTAATAGAGATTATTTCAAAACATTAAAAAAGGAGAATAAAATGAAAACTAACTACAATGAAATAATAGTTGAAAAAAAAGAAAATGCTGTTTGGATAACTATCAATCGACCCGAGGTTAGAAATGCATTTAGAGAACAAACTTTAGACGAAATGCGTGAAGCAGTTCTTGAAACAAGAAATGACACTACAATCACATGTATTGTATTTTCTGGAGCTGGAAAAGAAGCTTTTTCGGCCGGCGGTGATTTTTACGCGATGAAAAGATTAAATTGGTCTAATGCGGCTCATTGGAATGATAGAATGCTTGGATTAGCGATGGCAATTAGAGGAGTTCCCATACCTGTGATAGCAATGGTTAATGGATATTGTATGGGTGGAGGTCATGAACTAGCTTTGTGGTGTGATCTAGTAATTTGTTCTGAGACAGCTGTGTTAGGTCAAACTGGTGCTAGAGTTGGAGCTTGTCCAACTGTAGGAGCAACTCAGTATTTGCCAAGAATTGTAGGAGAAAGAATAGCTAGAGAAATGATTTTTCTATGTAGAACTTTTACTGGAAAAGAGGCCGTCGATGTTGGTTTGGCTAATAAATGTGTAAGTCAAGATAAGTTACTTGATGAGACAATGAAATGGGTAAAACAAATTAATACTTATAGTGGTCAAACAATTAGACAAACCAAAAAATCACTAAATTCAGAATCTGACGAGTTATATGCATCATGGCAACATGGTATGGAATTACTTGCTCATGTGTGGGGATCCGATGAATGCATGGAAGGAATGAATGCTTTTATAGAAAAAAGAAAACCAAACTTTTTTAAATTTAGAGAAAAAAATGCTCAAATTGTTAAGGACTATTTAACAGGACTAGATAATGACGATAACGTAAAACCTAGTTAAAAAATGTTATGAGTGAAAATAAAAACTATCCATTAACTGGAGTCAAAGTACTTGACCTTACAAGGGTTCTTGCAGGTCCCCTATGCACACAATATTTAGGGGACCTAGGGGCTGAAATTATTAAAATTGAAAATCCACAAGGTGGAGATGACACAAGAGCTTGGGGTCCTCCTTTTTCTCAAGATGTTTCTGCATACTTTTTAGGTGTCAATAGAAATAAAAAAAGTTTGGCACTTGATTTTAAGTCAAAAGAAGGTTTTGAAATTCTTACAAAACTTATAAAAAAATCTGATGTTGTTATAGATAATTTTAAACCTGGGTTTTGGGATAAGGTTGGTTTAACTAACGAATGGTTTAATAAAAACACTAAAAAAATAGTTAGAAATTCTATTTCTGGTTATGGAGATGTTGGGCCTCAAGGAGGTCTTCCTGGTTATGATTTCCTATTACAGGCTGAATCAGGTTTAATGAAGATTACTGGTGAAAAAGACGGTAATCCAATGAAACTAGGCGTTGCAATAGTTGATATTGTTACTGGTATGAATGCAGTTATATCCGTTTTAGCAGCTCTATTATTAAAAAGAAAAGTAACTGACCAAAGTATATTAACTGAAGTAAATTTGTATAACACTGGAATATTTCTTCTTGCAAACGTTGCTTCTAATAATTTAATTTCTGGAAAAGAGGCCAAAAAATATGGTAATGGACACCCAAACATAGTTCCTTATAATCTTTTTAAAACAAAAAATGGTGATATTGCTATTAGTGTTGGAAATGACAATCAATTTAAAATATTTTCTAATTTAATTGGCTTTCCAAATTGGGCAAAAAACAATCGATTTAAAACTAACGAAAATAGAGTTATCAACAGAATCGAGCTCGAAGATTTAATACAAAATGCACTATCTACTAACGATGCCAATTATTGGTATCAAGTTTTTCTTAATGAAAGAATACCATGTGCAATAGTAAGAAGTGTAAGCGAAGCATTGTGTCATGAGCAAACATTAAAAAACGATATGGTTAAAGATATTCCACATCCTAAAGGGAAAAAATTTAAATCTGTAAACACTCCTATAACCATAAATAAAAAGAGAGGTCTAGATGTGCCTTTGTCACCGCCATTGCTAGGTGAACATTCATATGAAATACTCACAAAAAAATTAAGTATGTCTGATAAACAGTTTTTGGCTCATTGTAAAAATGGAGTAATCAAAGATGGAAGATATAAGAAATAAGTCGATATCCAAAACCCTTAGGATTAAAGATATAGAAGTATTTGCTTTAAAAATACCTTTAAAAAAACCAATAAAAATGTCTGGGATTACTGTTTCTTTTGCTGAAAACATTTTTATAAAAGTTATATCTGAAGATAATATTTATGGATGGGGTGAGGCGTCATCTGCACCAACGATGACAGGTGAATTTGTTGAAGGAATGTATGCAGCAGCAAATTATATCAAAAAACAACTAATTGGTTTAGAAATTAAAAACCTGCTTGATCTAAATATTTTAAAAAAAATGCCAATTTATGAAAATAAAGGTACTTTGTCTGCATTTGAGATGGGACTGATTGATCTAATTTTAAAGTCAGAAAAATCATCTTTTCAAAAATTCATGAATTTTAATAAAAGAAATAAAATACCTATAATTCAAATGGTTGCTGGATCGTCTGTAGATGAGGAAATTGATAATGTAAAAAAATCTGTTTCAAATGGTTTCAGCCGTTTTAAAATTAAAGTTGGTTCATCAAATAGTTATGAACACGATCTAAGTAGATGTAAGAAAATCATTGAATCTGTAGATAAATCTTGTTTTTTCTCTGCTGATGCTAACGAAGGGTTTAGTTTTAAAAGTGCATTAGAGTTTTCAAAACTCGCTAAAGATTGTGGATTGAAGTTTTTTGAACAACCTGTTCCATCTCAAAATTTAGAACATATGAAAACTTTGACTGCTGAAAGTTCAGTCCCTATTTGTTCCGATGAAGGTGTTCATTCTATGTCGGATATCTTAAGTATTATTTTTAACAAATCCTCTAATGGAATCAGTTTAAAGACAATTAAGCTTGGAGGAATGATAGACGTTTTAGAATCTGCAATATATGCATCTACAAAAAACATCTCTATTAATTTAGCCGGCAAGGTTGCTGAGACAAGTATTTCTAGCTATGCTATTGCTAATATTGCTAGGTGTATACCTCAAATGGACTGGGACTTAAGTATTACTAATCAATACTTAGAAGAAGATCCTGTAATAAATCCTTTACTAATTGATAACGGAAATATTTTACTTACAGATTTGATTGGACTTGGTGCCGAATTAAACATGGAAGTTGCCCATAAATATATAAAATATGTTTGATAAGGCTATCACTTAAATTGATATAAAATATATGAATTTATCATTTAAGGTTTTGATTTCTTTAATCTAAGCTAAATTTGTTGAAAATTTTTTTCAAATAAATCAGACTTATTAAAATTATTTTATTAAGTTTTTTAATAAAGGGAGGAAAATATGCTTAATATTAAAAAAAGTATAATTGGCGTACTAACAGTTGCTAGTTTTGCTTTTACAGGAACAGCAGCATTATCAGCTTCTTGCCCAAAATCGGGTGGAGTATTAAAGTTTGGTGTTAAAGCTGAGCCACCAACTTATGATATGCATGGAACTAACTCTTATGCAGTTATGCATTTTGTTGCACAACATTATTCAACATTATTGACTTTTGATTGGGATAAATTTCCAAAACTAGAAGGTGATGTTGCAGATACATGGAATCAATCATCAGACGGCTTAACATATACTTTTAAAATTAAAAAAGGTATTAAATTTCACGATGGGTCTCCATTAACTTCAGCTGATGTAAAAGCTACTTATGACAGATTAAGAAGCCCACCTAAAGGTGTTATTTCTGTTAGAAAAGCATTGTTTTCATCAATTGATACTATAACAACTCCAGATGATAGTACTGTTATTTTTAAATTGAAGAAAGCTGATGCATTTATGATGGATGGTTTTGCGTCTCCTTTTAACGCAATTTATTCTGCTAAAGATATTGCGAAGGATCCAAAATGGCATTTAAAAAACATAAATGGCTCAGGCCCTTATAAATTTGTAAGTCATTCCAAAGGTGAAAGTTGGAAAGCTACAAAATACAATGATTTTCATCATGGTGATAATTGCCTAGATGGAACAGAAGGGTATCGCATTAAAAAGCTTGCAGAGCCATTGATTGGTGGTCAAATAATGGCTGAATGGAGAGGCACTGCTCCTCCTGAAAGAGTTCTTCTTAAGAAACAAATGGGAGACGACGTGTCCTTTCAAGCTAAAACACTTATGACTGCTTGGGTTGTTTCATTAAATAGCAAAACTAAAGCTTTTCAAAATAAAAATGTTAGACAAGCTTTAAATATGTGTATTGACAGACATGCTGGGTTGAAAAAGTTAGCTAAAATTACTTTTGTAGCTCCTAGACCGTCTGGTTTTCTTTTATACGATACTGCTTATGCATTACCTGATGAAGAATTATATAAGATTCCAGGTTTTACAAAAGATATTGATGCAAGCCGTAAAAAAGCTATGAAAATGTTAAAAGATGCAGGAGCTGATGGTTTAGAGTTCACATATAGCAATAGAGCTGTATCTCATCCATATGATCATATAGCTATTTGGTTGATGTCTGAGTGGAAGAAATGTGGATTAAAACCAAAAATGATGACTAATCCAACTTCTAAATTCGTAAAAATAAGAAGAGAAGGTGGTTTTGATGCAACTATAGACTGGGCTCCATCATTTTTGCCAGATCCTACATTAATGCACTTTAAATACTTATCTGCTGACAGAACTGCTTCTAATTATTCAAAATACATAGAAAGAGATTTGGATAAATTGTTTGATGCACAATCAGGCGAAACAGATATGGCAAAAAGGAAAGCTATTGTTCATAAGTTTGAAAAAATGGCTCTAGAAAATGCTTGGGTATTGCCGGTAACTTACACTGACAGAGTTATTGCCTTAAATAGTAAAGTTAAAGGATATAAAATAGCTTTTTCACATATTCTAAATAATACCTGGAGAGGTGTATATTTAGACTAAATTAAATTAACAAGGCAAAGTTGCTTCATAACTTTGCCTTGTTACCTACCCTAAATAAATTGGTAAAAAAAATGACAAGTTTAGATCCTAATAAAGATATACTTCTAGATGTTTCAAATTTAAATGTTACATTTGAATTAAAAAATGCATCTGTAAAAGCTGTAGACAATGTTAGTTTTCATGTAAAAAAAGGAGAGTTTCTTGCTGTTGTTGGAGAGTCTGGCTGTGGAAAGTCAGTATCATCATTATCAATTTTAAAATTACTTCCAGAAAAAATTGCTAATATTCAATCTAAACATTTAATTTTTGACGGTGAAGACATATCAAATTGGTCTTCTGATCAACTAAGAGAAATTCGTGGTAAAAGAATTTCTATGATCTTTCAAGAACCTATGACAAGTTTAAATCCTGTTTTAACCATAGGTGATCAAGTAACGGAACCTTTGATAACTCACTTAAATTTATCAGTCACTGAAGCTAATATTCGTGCCATCGAGTTAATGGAAATGGTAGGCATTCCCGAACCCAAAAGTAGACTTACCCAATACCCACATCAATTTTCTGGCGGTATGAGACAAAGAGTTATGATTGCGATTGGTCTAGCTTGTCAACCTGATCTTATAATTGCAGATGAACCTACTACTGCTTTAGATGTAACAATTCAAGCTCAAATACTTGAATTATTGAAAGATATTTCAAATAGACTAGGTATAGCTGTTATAATGATTACTCATAATCTTGGTGTTGTTGCAGCTTACGCAGACAGAGTTAATGTAATGTATGCAGGTAGAATTATAGAAACTGGTACATCAAATAAAATATTTAAAAAACCAACACACCCCTATACTATAGGTCTTTTAAGATCTGTTCCAAGATTAGATCAATCAAGAAAAGGTAAGTTAGCTACTATTGACGGTTTACCTCCTAATTTAATGAATCCGCCAACTGGTTGTAGATTTTATGAAAGATGTCCAATTAAAAATAGTGATTGTAAACAATCCCCTTCATTAATAGAAACATCTCCAAAAGAGCTGGCAAGTGTTGCATGTTGGCATTTTGAAAAGGCAATGGAAAATGGTTCTAACATGTATGCATCTAGTGAAGAAAATTCAAAATCAATACCTGATGTAAATGCAAAGCCAATAATTGAAATTAAAAATTTAAAACAGCATTTTAATATTTCTTTGAGAACTGGTTGGCTTAAAACTGTTTCAGGAAAAGTTAAAGCTGTTGATGATATTTCTTTTTCAATTCAACCAGGAGAAACTGTAGGTCTAGTTGGTGAATCAGGTTGTGGAAAAACTTCTGTTGGACGATCAATTTTACACTTAAATGATCCAACTTCTGGTGACATTAAGTTTAAAGGTATTGAGATGAATAATAAATCAATAGCTTTAGTGAGAAGAGATATGCAAGTAATATTTCAAGATCCTTTTTCTTCACTTAATCCTAGAATGACTATAGGTGAAATACTTGATGAACCTCTAAGGGTTCACAAAATAATTGAGGATAAAGAAAAAAGAAAAGAAAAAATTGACAAATTATTAGGACAAGTTGGTTTATATACTTACATGTCAGAAAGATACCCTCATGAACTGTCGGGAGGACAAAGGCAAAGAGTAGGAATTGCAAGGGCATTGTCAATGGAGCCTAAATTAATTATATGTGATGAACCAGTGTCTGCTTTAGATGTTTCAGTTCAAGCCCAAATAATAAACCTTTTAGAAGATCTTCAAAAAGAGTTAGGACTGTCCTATTTATTTATTGCCCATGATTTAGCTGTCGTCCGACATATCTCACATAAAGTAATTGTAATGTATTTAGGAAAAATTATGGAAGTGGCAGAAGAATCAATGTTATATTCAAATCCACAACATCCATATACTAAAGCTCTTCTAGATGCAGCACCAGTACCAGATCCTGAAATAGAAAAAAACAGAAAGCGAATAATTTTAAAAGGTGAACTACCCTCACCTCTTAATCCTCCCAAAGGTTGTGTTTTTTCTTCTAGATGTCCAAAATTCTCTGATGAATGTTCTAAGGAAACACCTGAGTTAGCAAAGTTTAAAAATGATCATTTTGTTTCATGTATAAAGGTATAATTGATGTTAAAGTACGCTTTAAAAAGAATATTACTAATGTTTCCCACTTTACTTGCGGTTGCAATTATTGTTTTTTTAGTTCTACGAGTTGTTCCAGGCGATATTGTTGCGCTTAAATTAACCGCTGAAGGTGGTGAAGTAACTTTAGAACAGATAGAAGCTGAAAAAACGCGCCTAGGACTAAATGATCCTATGCATATTCAATTTATTAAGTATATGTCCGGCCTTCCAAAAGGGGATCTAGGAATATCTTTGTGGACTGAAGAGCCAGTTTCTGAAGAAATTAGTGCACGCATAGGTTTATCCTTTGAATTAGCTCTTTTATCAACTTTTTTAGCAGTATTAATAGCTTTTCCTTTAGGTACTTTTGCTGCATTATATAGAGGTACTTTTATTGATTATATAATTAGATTACTAACAATAGGAGGAATAGCTGTCCCTTCATTTTGGTTGGGAATGCTTTTGATAATGCTTGTACTTAGCTTTGGAAATCTTCCACCTCTAGGTACAGTCAGTCTTTTTGTTGATCCTCTCACAAATTTTAATCAAATGATATGGCCAGCTATATCAGTTGGCTATAGATATAGTTCTGTAGTAGCTAGAATGCTAAGGTCGTCAATTTTAGAGGTTTTATCAGAAGATTATATTAGGACAGCTAGAGCAAAAGGTTTGTATGAAAAAATCGTCATTGTTAAACATGGAATGAGAAATGCTCTTTTACCAACCGTAACAGTTATTGGATTAGAGTTTGCATTTCTACTTGGTGGATTAGTTGTTACAGAAACTGTATTTAACTTAAATGGTATAGGTAAATTATTTGTTGATAGTGTTGTAAGGAATGATCTTAATTTATTACAAGGCCTTGTGTTAACTGTAGCCACTTCATTTGTTGTAATTAATTTAATTGTAGATTTATGCTATGCAGCATTAGATCCAAGGATAAGATATCAATCATGAACAAATCTTCATCAAATAAAAATACACCATCACGTAGAACCTTTTGGGATTTTGTAAAACAGCAACCGCTTGGTTTTATTGGTCTAATTATGATAATTACAATGTTCTTTGCAGCTATTTTCGCTCCTGAAGTAGCGCCATATAACCCTGAAGATGTAGATTTTGAAGCATCCCCTGCATTGGGTGGCGGTCAACCTTCATGGGAGCATCCACTTGGAGCTGACGCCTTTGGAAGAGATATATTATCAAGATTGATATATGGTGCTAGAACTGCACTATCAATCGGTTTCTTTTCTGCAATGTTAGGATGTACTTTAGGTGCAATTATAGGCACAACTTCTGCTTATTTTGGCGGCAAAGTAGACTTAATAATACAAAGATTAATCGATTTAATGTTATCATTTCCTATAGTCATATTAGCAATTGTGGTAATAGCAATTTTTCCTAAAACTGTTGTCGTTGGGATAGACATTAATGTGATAATTGCAATCGCTATACCTTTTACGCCAAAAGTAGCAAGAGTGATTAGATCACAGGCTCTTACTATTGTTACACTTCCTTATATAGATGCAGCAAAAGCAGCCGGTTATAGTTCTTCTAGAATTATTTTTAGACATATATTACCAAACGTTTCAGCACCTTTTTTAATTATGTTAACAGCGTTTATTGGTCAAGCCATTTTATTAGAAGCAAGCTTGTCATTCCTTGGATTAGGAGTGGTGGAACCTACACCTTCATGGGGATTAATGTTATCCGGCGTAAATAGTGACTATTATAGAACAGCAGCCTGGATGATTATATATCCTGGACTTGCCGTAAGCATAGCAGTGTTTTCGTTTAATTTACTTGGGGATTCTTTGAGAGACTGGTTAGATCCAAAATTAAAACTCTAAAAGAATAATGAGTAATAAAAAAACAATATCTATTATTGGTCTAGGCAAAATGGGCTTAGGTATTTATAATAATTTAAATTGTAATCAACTTAACTTATTTGGATATGACATTGATCCGAAAGTAATAAAAAAAAACACTCACATTAATTTTTTAGATATCAATAAAATACTTGTAATTTCAGATGTTATAATCATTGTCATTCAATCAAATACTCAAATTATTCCATTATTGAAAAGCAAAAAAATTAAAAAAAATACCGTATTTCTAGATTTGACAACGTCTTTACCCGAAAATACAATTCAAATTGCAAAATTTTTAAAAAATATAAATATTAATTATTTTGATGCAGCTATGTCAGGTGGTGCAATTGGTGCACGGGATGGGACTTTAACCCTAATGATTGGTGCTGAAAAAGAACAACTAAAAGAAAATGAATTTATACTAGGCTTAATAGCAAAAAATATTTTTTATTATGGAAAAGTTGGCTCTGGACACTCAATAAAATTACTTCACAATTCTGTATGTCATGGAATATTTCTTATGATGTGTGAAGTTGGTCAATTGGGTGAAGAAATGGGAATTAATTTATATGATTTGATAGCAACTTTTAATGTTTCAAACGCGAGAAGTTTTATAAGTGAAGAAAGATTTCCAAAACATATACTAAACAACAAGTTTGATGGTAATTCTTATCTAAAAAATTTAAAAAAGGATTTAGAAATGATGCAAAATATATCTATTAAAAAAAATAGTAGCGATCATTATATAAAATTAACGAATATGCTTTTAAGTAAATTTAACAAAAATTTAGACAATGTTGATTTTACAAATATATATAAGTATTGGCAAGATAACATAAAGAAATAGTTTAATTTCTTTTTACATTTGCATTGATTTCTATAGCTTTTAGAACAGAAGCCGCATCTTTACTAAAGTTCCCTTGAGCAATTGCAGCATAATAATATTGAAGTGCAACTTGATAGATAGGAAGTGGCATCATGTACTTCTTTGATAAATCAGTTATAAAGGTGGAATCTTTTAGTGGCGTTGAGAAATTCATACCTTCTTTATCGTAATCTTCATCTACCATTAATTTACCCCTATTTTCAAAAACCCCTGATGATGAAAATGTACCGGATATTGCATCATGAATTACCTTAGGATCTAAGCCAGATTTAATTCCCAAAGCTATAACTTCTGCAGTAACTGCATTATGAACTAAATTTAAAATGTTACCTATTAACTTCATTACAGTCCCGTTACCATAATCACCAACATCTGTGACTTTCTGACAAAAAACCTTTAAAACGTTTTGTGTTTCCATCTTATTTTTGTTATCACCACTTAAATATGCAGAAAGTTTTCCTTCAAGAGCTGCTATCCTGTTTCCTGATAAAGGAGCATCAAAAATTGAAACGTTCTTTTCTAAAAGAATTTTTTTTGCTTCTAATTTACAGTCTAATGGTAAAGTTGAAGTTTCAATAATGATTAAATCATCATTATTAACCAATTCTTTACAAACATTTATTAAACTAGTCTCAGAAGGCAAAGAGGTAATTATAAAATTGCATTCATTACTAATTTTATGGATTGAGTTATAAACGTTAATTTTATTATTGCTAAGTTTTTCAAGTGCTTTTTGATCAATATCATATCCATTAATAGGTATGTTTTTGTTTATAAAATTTATGGCTATTGCAGAGCCTAAAACTCCTAAACCAATGATGCCAACGTTATTTTCTGTGGATGAATTTGTCATTTAATATAAATTATCTGTTAATATGTTTATTATATGTAAAATAATAATTTTAAACAATTTATATCTATGGAGAATAGAAAGATGGAGAAAGAGTTTCAAAATTACCAAAACAAAATGAATTCATTACTTAATCTTAGTTTTTCTAATTTATGTGTATTAACAGTAGATATGCAGAACGAATATTTAAGTGAAGAGCATGGAACCTCTCCTCTAGCCACAGATGATATTAAAAATATTATTAAAAATACTACAGAATTTCTTATTGAAATGAGAAAAAATAATGTGCCAATTATTCACTGCTATGTTGTAAGAAGAAAAGAGGAAATTAAAAATAATTTTTTTATAAGTCCTTATATAGACGTTAGTCAATCGAACAATTTATCTCAAAATATTCAAGCTCCAGCTAGAAAAAAGCCAGAAAGAGTAGAAGGAACTTTGTCTTCTATATTACCAGAATGTTTTATAGGTAAAGGAGACTTTCATGTAACAAGTAAAAGAAACTTTGATTCTTTTCATGAAACAGAACTTGATCAATTAATTAGCCGGATACTGGGTATAGAAAATATTTTAATATGTGGTGTTAATACTGATACATGTGTCTATGGGACAACTTTTGGAGCAAGTAATAGAGGTTATAAACCAATATTAGTTGAAGATTGTATTGGAAGTATGCGGGGAAAGGAACAACATATTTCAGCACTTAATATTATTTCAAAATCAATTGGTTGGGTAATTAAAAAAAATGAAATTTATAAAAAACTTGATATTAAAATATAATTCCAGCTCTTCCTATTACATCACCTTTTTCTATTCTGTCATGTAAATCATTAGCTTCATTTGCTTTAATTTTTTCAGTAACCAATGGTGAAATTAAATTACGTGATACAAGATCTAGACTATCTATAACCTCTTGCTTAGAACAATACCTGCTGCCAATAAGTTCAATCTCTTTTAGTAACATGTTTCCTGAATTAACGTTAAAGAACTCACCACTTCCACCTAATGTTACAAGACGACCTCCATTTCCTAAAAGATCTGTACCTAACTCTAATGAAGTTTTACTGGAGACAAAATCAATTACAACGTCAAGACCATTGTCTTTAGTAAAACTTTCAATAACTTCAGTTTTAGAGTTTGAATTGGGATTTATAAATTCTGAAGCTCCTGATTCCCGACAAGATTTTTCTTTGATTTGTTTTGTTTCAATTGCAATAGTATCTATATTATATAATTTTAACATTCTAAGCATATGGATACCTAATCCACCCCCTGCTCCAATGACTCCTACCTTATCATTTATTTCTATTCTTGCTTTTTTAATAACTTTGAGAGGCGTGGCAATTGCGTCACAAATTATCCCAGTTTCGATAGGAGTTTTTTTATAATTAATAGATAAAGGAATAGGGATAAAATTCTTAGCTGGAAGAGAAATATATTCAGCATAACCACCATTAATCTGCCTACCTACATAACCTTTAAAATTAATACATAAAGTTTCCCTATTTAGTTTGCACCATTTGCAATGACCACATGTAAGATAGAAATAAGCAGTCACAGGCATACCAACTTTTAATTCACCACAATCACCACGTAATTCAACAATTTCTGCTGTAATTTCATGACCTATAATAATTGGAAATTTTACTTTAGTTCTTCCTGCCTTAACATGTTGAATTGTTAAACCAGAACCACAGGCTAATATTTTAGCAACAGCTTCACCATCTTGTGGAATTGGATCAGGAACGTTCTCGTAAATAAATGGTTCGTTAGGTCCTTTTAAAATTAAAGCTTTCAAGCTTAAATACCCTTAAAATTAAAGATTTTGAATTTTTAATATTTCTTGTTCTATATCATCCGATATTTCGATTTTTTCCCCAATTTTACTTGAAGCGTCCATTGCCATAGTCATAACTAAATTCTTATGACCATCATTTGCTGTTGCATGTGGGGTGTCAGAGCCAATATAAAGTCTCTGAAACCACGAATTAGTTTCTTCCCTCATTGGACCCCATAGCTGATTATTATAAATATCCCCTGGAGGATAAGATGTTAAAAAATCTACATGTCTAGCAGCAGATGGTTCAAAACCTGATGGATTATATCCGTGGCCTTGTGGCTTAGTACTTGCAAGAACTAAATCTCTATGCGTGTCTTCAATATCAATAACTCCTTCAGTTCCAACTATTCCAATTTCTAAACCATAAACTGAACCAGGCCAAACTGTAGGGAGAGCCCAGCTTATATTCATGCTAAAAATTGTTCCGTCATCCATAGTAAAAATACCAAAAGTGGCATCTTTAGTTCCATGACTTTGCAGCTTCTTATCTACAGATTGTGCAAAAATAGTTTTTGGATTTTTACCCTCTAATAACCATAAAGACATATCTAAACTGTGGGTGCCTGAAACTACCATAGGTGTAAGATTTTTTCTTTCATTTGTTCTTCTGACAGTTGCTATAGGCACCATACTATTCATAAATGCTCTTGTAACAACAGAGGTAACATCTCCTATATTATTGTCATTTAGTTTCTGTTTTACTGCTAAAAACCTTCTTCTAAATCTTTGAGTATAACCTAAAACAGCATCTATTTTAGCTGAATTAATTGAATCTAACACTTGCCTTGATTCAATTAAATCTGTTGCCAGAGGTTTTTCTATAAAGAGTGATGCATTAGCTTCTATTGCAGCCATAGTAGGTCCAAAGTGATGATTTTCATCAGTAGCTATTATAACAGCATCTACCTCAGTTCTTTTTAATAATTCGTTATAATCTTTAGTAAAAAAATCTGCATCACAGTCATCAAGTAATTTATTTCCTAAATCACTATTAATATCACATAATCCTATCCACCCTATTCCTGGATAATCTCTGGCCATTATGGCTCTAATTCTTCCAATCGTACCACATCCAACAATAGCTAAGCCTATTTGTTTTTTGTCTTTCATAATATGATACTCCTATGTTTCTAGTAACTCTTTAGTAATAGTTTCCTTTGTAAAAGGCATGGTTTTAATTGTCTGTCCCAATGCATTACTTATCGCATTTGAAATGGCTGCTCCTGTAGGTCCTGCTACAACCTCACCTACCCCTAAATAAGGATAATTTTTTCGGTCAATTACATTAGTCTTAATATTAGGAATATTATCAAAACCTATAATTTTATAACTATCCCAATCTTTTGAAATAATTTCTTTTGAATCAAAAAGCACTTCTTCATATAAAGACCAACTAGCTGCTTGAATGAAACCACCTTCCACTTGAGCTTTTATACCATCTTCATAGGCTATTTCTCCTGCATCTACAGATATCCATGCATTAATCAACTTAATATCTAAATTATCACTTATTTTTATCTCTACGCCAACAGCACAATAAGCAGCAGAATTTTTATATCTAGAAAAGCCAATACCTCTAAAACATTCACGATCTAAATCTTTGCAATTCATTTCAATTTTTAGATTATTTAGAACATCTATTGCCCTACCATCTTTTAAATGGTTAATTCTTATATCAAAAGGGTCTATGTTTTTAATTAAAGCAAGCTCATTTATAAAACTTTCTGAAGCTGTTATATTAGCAAAAGCTCCTAAAGTTCTTAAAGCAGAAGTTCTAAGGGGTAAATCATGAACTAGGTTTTTAACTAATCTAGTTTCTTTAAAAGTATACAATGGATCTAAATTTCTATGAATTCCCATATGTGCGGCAGTTTTAGGTTTAGATCTTTGTTTATTATATTTATTAGTCAAAAATTTATAACTAGTGAAGTTATATAATTCAGCATCTGATGGTCTTGATAAATATGTGTCTGAAAAAGCTTCGTTTGACCAATAAATAATTTTACCATCATCATTAATAGCTCCATAAATTTTATTAATAGATGCGCTTCCATACGGTTCCCAGCAATGTTCATCTTCCCGAGTCCATTTTAATAATACATGTATATTAGGGTATGCTTTAGATAAAACAGAGGCCTCGAAGGCAACGTCATCCGCACCATTATGACCATAACAGCCTGAACCTGGCATAAAATTTAGAGAAACATTCACAGGTGTTATCTCAAAATATTTGCTAATAGATTGTTTTAGAGCAAAAATTGACTGGCTATGAGAGTAAATAGTAAATTTATTATCTTTATAAATAGCACAACTTGCTGAAGGACCTATTGGCCCATGCATTAAATAACTTTTTTTATACTCACTTGATAATGTTGTTATTCTAGGATCATTAAAAGATTTATTTTCTGGAATATCTTCATAAAAGGCTTCCCCTCCAGATTTAACCAACAAGGTTTCTTTTTCATTATTTTTAAGGGAATTAAAAACATTATCATTTGAGAGTTGAGAATTATTATCCCAAGAGATATTTTTTTTAGATAACTCAAGATATTTAACAACAAGAAATTCTTCAGTTGATAAAATAGCAACAAAGGAACCTTTTACAAATAACTCTATTTTATTTTTTTTCAGCTTTTCTTTAAAGGCTTTATCAATTTCTACTAACCTAGAATGATAGGAAGGTGGCCTTACAATCCTTGCATGCAACATTTTGGAAAAAGTCATATCATGAACATATTTATAACTTCCTGTTACTATGTCCTTAATTGTTTTCAACTCTATTTTTTGATTATTAACGTAATTTAGCGTGTTTAAAGTTTCTTCATCAATACTTTCAGGAATGATTAATTCTTTAAACTCATCTGTTTTTGAAAAATCCCAATAAGTTAATGAAATATTTGATTTTCTATCTTTAATTATTCCATTTTCAAACAACATATCGTCTTTTTGTATGTTAAGATATTTAAGTGCATAATTTATAAAACTTGTTTTAAGTATTATAGAAGCAGCCTTAATAGCAGACCCAGAATTAGCAACTGACAAGCTGCTGGCTGTAATACCCTCATTTGGTGATAAATCAGTATTTAATTTAATTATTTCTACTTGGTCATACTTGATGCCAGTAATCTTAGAAGTTATCAATGCAAGAGTTGAGCTAATATGCTGCCCTATATCAACTTTTCCAGAGTAAACCTTTAAAACGTTCTGATCATTAAAATCAAACCAATGATTAAGTTTGTTATAGTCTTTAATACTAGGGCCACTTTCAAATTTTTTCATATTCAATTCAACTCAAGCCTCTTTTAAGTTCTCAATTGCTTTGAAAACTGATGAATGTGAACCACAACGGCAAAGATGGCCATCCAAAGCTTTTTGAATTTCATCCTCTGAAGGATTTTTATTATTTTCAAAAAGAGCCGTAATACTTATTATTATTCCACTTGTACAATATCCACATTGTGCCGCATTATGTTTTTTGAAAGCTTCTTGCACTTGATTTAATTGCTTTTTGCTGGCAAGTCCCTCAATGGTAACAATTTTTTTATTTTGATACTCTGCAGCCCTTAAATTACATGAAAGTTTTTTTTCACCATCTATTAAAACTGCACAACTACCACATTGCTCAAGTCCGCATCCCAACTTTGTTCCAGTTAAACCAAACTCGTCTCTGATAATAAATAAGAGTGTCTTATCCTCATGAATATTTATTTTTTTGGTTACCCCATTTATATTTAGTTCACAATTTATTTTGGACATCTAAAAACCTAAAAATCAAACTATTACATTCATAATTACTATCAAAATATTGATATTAAATATTAATTTTAAATTGTATTAACTTTGAATACAATTTTAATTAATAAAAATTATCTTGCAGTCCAGCCGCCATCAACTAAAACACTTGAGCCAGTCATTAACGATGAAGCTTCTGAAGCTAAAAAAACAAAAGGACCCATTAAATCTTTAACCTCTCCTAATCGACCTAATGGGATCATTCCTATAGTTGCTTTTTTAAATTCATCATCTTTTAAAAAAGGCTCTGTCATCGGTGTTTGGATAAAAGTAGGACAAACTGCATTTACTCTAATACCCTCAGAGCCTAATTCAATTGCTAAAGATTTTGTAAAGCCCTCAATAGCGAATTTACTTGAACAATAAGTTGTTCTATTTGGCCCTCCAACATGTCCCATTTGAGATGAAACATTAATTATAGATCCTTTTAACCCGTTATCTAACATTTTTTTAACAACCTGTTTTGTTAGATTAATAACTGACCTTACATTTAAGGACATCACATAATCAAAATCTTCAATTTTTGTATCAATTAATTTTGCAGGTCGATTGGTACCAGCGTTATTTATAAGAATATCAAAAGCTTCAGAATTATTTATAAAACCAGATACTTCAAATTCGTTATTAACATCTAACACCTTATAGGATGCTTTATAACCTTGATTAATTATATGATTTGTTAAATCTTTCAATTCTTTTTCGGTTCTGGATACTAAAGTCACATGAGCACCAGATTCTGCTAAAGCTATGGACGCACCCATTCCAATCCCTCTGCCAGCTCCAGTAATTAATGCTCTTTTATTATCTAATCTAAAACTTGGTAACTTTGGGTAGTTCATTATTTCTCCTATTCTGCAGAAGTGTACGGCTTGATATTTCTTCCACCATACCTTCTTACTCTAATATTTGCCTGTTCACCATGACCAGCGAAGCCTTCCAATGCACACAACCTTGAACAATATTCCCCTACTAGAGAAGAAGCTTCATCAGTTAAGACTTTTTGGTAAGTGCAAGTTTTTAAAAATTTACCAACCCATAAACCACCTGTATAACGAGCAGCTGTTTTCGTTGGTAAAGTATGATTAGTTCCTATTACCTTATCACCAAAAGCCACGTTCGTTCTTGGACCTAGAAACAAAGCTCCATAATTTGTCATGTTTTTATGAAAGTAATCTGGATCTTGTGTCATTACCTGAACATGTTCAAATGCTAAATCATCAGCAACTTTTACCATTTCATCAATACTTTCACATAAAATAACTTGCCCATATTCCTTCCATGAAACTTTTGCAATTTCACGTGTAGGTAAAATTTTTAACTGTCTTTCAATTTCTTCAAGTGTCTTGGTTGCAAGATTTTGTGAATTTGTTAACAAAATAGCAGGGCTTGTTGGACCATGCTCAGCTTGGCCAAGAAGGTCTGTTGCACATATTTCAGGATCAGAAGTGTCATCTGCAATAACTAATGTCTCAGTTGGTCCAGCAAATAAATCAATGCCAACCCTCCCAAATAACTGTCTTTTAGCTTCAGCTACGAACATATTTCCTGGGCCAACAAGCATATCAACACCTTTTATTGTTTCGGTCCCAATTGCCATTGCAGCAACAGCTTGAATGCCACCAAGACATAAGATTTTATCAGCTCCACCCATATGCATAGCTGCAACTATAGCTGGATGAGGTTCACCTCCTTGTGGAGGAGCAGAAGCAGTGATTTCTTTAACACCTGCTACTTTTGCTGTTAAAACAGACATATGAGCAGATGCAACCATTGGATACTTGCCTCCAGGCACGTAACATCCTACAGCATTCATTGGTATGTTTTTATGGCCAAGTATTACTCCTGGTAATGTTTCCACTTCTAAATCTTTAATGCACTCAAGTTGCTTAGTCGCAAAATTTCGTACTTGAGCCTGAGCAAATTTAATGTCGTCTATATCTCTTTTAGAAACTTTGTTAATAGCTTTTTCAATTTCATTATCACTTAAAATAAAATTTTTAGGCTCATAATTATCGAATTTCTTAGACAATTCCCTTACAGCTTCGTCACCTCTTTTATCCACATCAGATAGAATATTTTCTACAGTACTTCTTACTTTTGCATCTGCCTCAATAATTTCATTTTCGGACTTACCTTCTTTTATCCACTTTGCCATTTATTCCTCATATCTCTCTTAATTTATTTTTTTGATAATATTAAATATTTTAAATATATCAATTAAGAAATCTTGCCATTCCAGTAAAGCAAAGGTTCATTTTCTTGATGGTGATGTGACACAACTTCTCCTACTAAAATTTGATGATCTCCTCCATCGTAATAATTCCATTTTATGCAATCAAACCAAGCCAAAGTGTCATGGATAATGGGATGCCCAAGTTCACTCAAATTCCATTTTACATTCTTAAATTTTTCTTCGATTGGAGATGAAAAGTTTAAGGATAGATGATTTTGATTTTTTGATAGTATATTTACAGCATATCCATTGGCATTTAAAAATATATCAAAACTTGGTTGTTTCTTGTCTATACTCCACAACACTAAGGCTGGATTTAAAGAAACAGAAGCAAAACTATTAACAGTCATTCCAATTGGGTTGCCATTTTGGTCAACAGTGGTGACAATAGTTATTCCAGTTGAAAACATACCGAGTGATTTCTTTAAACGACTCTCATCATCAAGATCTTTTAATACTATCTTTTTTTTATTTTGATTGTTCACAAAATTCTCATATTAAAATTATTATTTTTTTTTAACATAATTTTATGTATTATAAGTAATTATTTATTTATATGAATTAAATCAGATTTATTGATACAAAAATTATGACTGTTTCTATAAAACAATTAAAGGCATTTATTGCAGTAGTGGAAGAAAAATCTTTCAGTGTTGCCGCGCAAAGACTTAATGCAACTCAGTCAGGTATGTCAATGTTAGTTCAAAATTTAGAATTAAGTATTGGAAAAAAACTCATAAATAGAATACCTGGAAAAATGATATTAACTGATAATGGTAGAATTTTTTATAAATATTCTTTGGATATTTTAAAATTAATGGAAAAAGCGCTAATCGACGTAAGAGCCGAAGAAAAAGAACTAACCGGAACATGCAATTGTGGTTTAATGCCTACATTTACTAGATCTGCTTTACCTATAACATTATCTCAGTTTTTGTCTGAATTCCCAAAAGTTGATATAAAAATTACCGAAGCTTACTCTGGTGTTTTAGAAGAAATGGTAAGATCTAATAAGTTAGAATTTGCCATTGTTCCATCTGTTAAAAATCCAACTGGTTTAAATGTTGAATTCGTATCAAGCGACATTAATTTATTAGTAACTAGTAAAAATTCAGAATTCAAACACTTGGAACCAGTAAATCTGTCTTTAATCAAAAACATAAAAATTATTTTACCAGGCCCTGACAATTCAAGGAGAATTTCACAGAACCAATATTTTGCGACACATAACATTGATATTTATAAAATGTTAGAGATGGACGGGATGATTGGAACATTAGAGTTAGTAGCTAAAAGTGATTGGTGTGCAATTTTGCCGGCTGCATTATGTGATTTAGATTTATCAGGTGATTTTAGAACATTATCTCCCTTAATGTCTCCACCTCTTACAACAGACTATGTAATAATTACTTCTGCTAGTAAAGAACTCAGCCCTGTTGCAGAATTGTTTAGTAAAAGAATACGTAAGGAAATTATGAATATAAGTGAAAAACTCAATAAAAAAGTAAATATGATTACAAATCATTAATTATGATTTCTATTATTAGTTTATTTGATTTGATATGACTTTAACTAACTTTAAGATATAAATTATAAATTCAAATGAGGTAAAATTGTTATCGTTCATAAAAAAAACTCCAGAAATTTTGCAATCAATTGCTGCTATTTGGCTTATATTAGTTGCCCTTACAATTTTTGCTGAAGTGACTTTTAGAAATTTAGGAATATTCTTGGGAGCTGATCAAATAGTTCAAAACTCAGTTCCAGCAATTGTTTTTCTTCAAGTTCCCTTTGCGATTGCTTCTGGAACAATGCTTAGGACAACATTAATATACGATTTTTTTAAAAAAAGAGGAAAGATGATTATAAATATTCTTTCTTACCTTATTGGAATCATGCTGTTCCTAGGTATTGCTATAGGTGGTTGGACAGATATGATTAAAGGTTGGGAAATTGGTGAATATCAAGGTATTGGAGCCATAGAGTTTCCTGTATATCCTATTAGGACTGTCATTATTTTTTCTTCAATTATTATAGTTTTTATTTACATTTCATTGATAGCTAAATCCTTTTTATCAAAGGATAAATAATTTTGAATAGAGGATTTTAAATTGGGAATTGATTTAGATACGTTAATGATTTTAACTTTAGTAGGAATGCTTTTAGCTATTTTTTCTGGAGTTCACATTGCATTAGCTCTTGGTGCAACAGCTATGATTGGCACTTATTTTATTTTTGAAGATATGTATATGGCAGCAAGTCAAGTTGGTGGGGCTGCTTATGAATTAATTAGAGATCATATTTTTATGACAATTCCTTTATTTGTTTTAATGGGTGACTTTCTGTCAAGAAGTGGTGCTGCTGGTGATTTATATAGCTTGATAAATAAAGGCCTTAAAGGTGTTCCAGGACGTTTAGGAGTAGCTACTGTTACAGGTAACGCTGCATTTGCAGCTGTAACAGGAACCTCAATAGCATCGGCAGCTGCTTTTTCTAGAATTGCTTGGCCAGAAATGAAAAAAGCAGGTTACGACGAAAAATTAGCTGTTGGCTCCATTGCCGGTAGCGCATGCTTAGGTATGTTAATACCGCCAAGTGTTTTGCTAATTGTTTGGGGTATTATAACTGAAGACTCAATAGGAAAGCTTTTTGTAGCAGGCGTAATACCTGGAATTATTTTATCACTAATGTTTGCGTTTTATAACTTTTCAAAGGCAGTGATTGACCCTAAACTTGCTCCAGAACCTGATAGTATAGGAGACACAACAAAATTATCTAATAGTCAAATAATATCTGGATTATCAATAATTGGACTTATTTTTGTTGTTTTAGGTGGAATTTGGGGTGGCATTTTTACACCAACTGAGGCTGCAGGTATGGGAGCATTAGCAAGTTTTTTAATTGCACTATTTAAAGGTATGAGATGGAACGGTATTGTTGAGTCAGTAATTGACGCAGGAAAAACATCTGCGCCTATAATGATTCTATTAATCACAGCAGGAATGTATTCAAGGTTTTTATCATTATCAGACATTGATTCAGTTATTGTAGAGGCAATGGCGTCAGCAGGTTTAAACAACTTTATGATTTTAGTAATGATGGTTGTTATTTGGCTAGTTCTTGGAATGTTGTTAGATTCTATATCTATTATTTTACTTACAGTTCCACTATTTATATTACTTGCTGGTGATATGAACCCATATGCATTTGCAATTTTTGGTATTTTAGCTATTGAAGCGGGTTTACTTACACCACCATTTGGTCTTATAGTTTATACAGTTAAAGGAGTTCTTGCTGCAGGCGGAGATAATGTTTCTCTTGGATCTATTTTTAAAGGCTCCATACCATATTGGATAATGATGTTAATAGTAATGTTACTAGTGGCATTTTTTCCAGAACTGGCCAGTTGGCCAACACAATTTGTTTAGTATGACTTGGGGTTTTTACTAAACTTAACACTGCCTATCAGAGGAGGAAATAATGATTAGGTATTTTAAGAAAGCTATACCACTTAGCATTTTAGCTACTGGTATAATGGCATCTGCTTCTTTCGCAGATACATTTACATTAAGAGTTGGATCTGGTCACCCATCAAAACCAACAGCTTATGTAACAAATATGGAAAAAGTATTAGTTCCTAATATTAAAAAAAGAGTGGCTGCAGAAACAAATCATAAAGTTAGAATAATTGAAGCTTATGCAGGTAAAATTGCAAAAGTTCATGAAACATTAGAGGCAGTAGAAAAAGGTTTATTAGATATTGGTTCTTACTGTGTATGTTTTGAAACTGCAAAATTACTTCCATGGAACTTTGATTATTTTGTTCCCTTTACAACAACAAATCTTGTAACTAGTTGGGAAGTAAAGCATAAAATTTTAAAACAGTTTCCAGAACTAACAAAAATGCTAGAAGACAAATACAATCAAAAATTTCTTGCAATGCAAGGTTTTGATGATTATGGCGTTGGTACCGTTAAACAATGGCAAAAAGCTAGCGAGTTAAAAGGAGTTAAAGTTATAGCTGCAGGACCTAATCTTCCTTGGGTTTCTCTTTTTGGATCTATTCCTGTAACATCAACACTTCCAACCATGTATAATGACTTAGCGACTGGTGTTGCAAAGGGTGTTATTATTTTCCCATCAGCACATGCTGGAGGATTTAAGTTCTATGAGCAAGCTCCGTATTGGAAAGTAATCGGATTTGGCGCAATGGCACAAACAATAACAACTATAAATTTAGATACAATGAAGAAGCTGCCTCCTGAAATTGTTAAGATAATAATGGAAGAATCTGTTAACTATGAAAAAGCTGCTGTCAAAGATGGTCAACAACGTTACCAAAAAGGTCTTACTGATTTAGTCGCTCTTGGTAAGAAAAAAGGTATCAATGATGCAGTTACATATTTACCAGTATCTGAGCAGAAAATTTGGGCTGAAACTATAAAAGATTGGCCAAATTCAAGAGCTAAAGACATTACCAAAGACTATGGTATGGACGGCGCTGCTATTATGAATGCTTACATGGATGAAATTGAAAAAACTGGCCATAAATTCCCTGTGCGTTTTAAAATTGGTGGATAATTTGTTCAACTTATAAATTTTAAAAAGACGGTCTATATTTAGATCGTCTTTTTTTTGAGGTCTTTTTATGAAAAAAGAAAAGTTTCAATTATATATTTCTACAGCTATTTCTGGAATATTTATAACAATGTTTATAAGTTCATTAGTAACTTATTTAGCCTTGACTGATTTATCAATTTTTTTTGATGTCTGGCCAAAGAATTGGTTTTATGCTTCTCTTGTAGCATTTCCTGCAATATTATTTGTCAGACCATTAGCCATTAAAATCACTAGTAAGCTTGTGGATATTATTTATAAGTAATTATTCAAAAATTGCTACAACTCTTACAAACCCCGCTGAACCATTCTTTATTTTGAATGGAAAAGCAGAAATTTTAAATCCATAATTTGGTAATTTATCTAAATTATTTAATTTTTCGATATGAGAGTAACCTTGAATCATTCCAGCTCTATGACCTTCCCATATTAATGAAGGGTCTTTTGTCTGTTTATACTTTTCAGCTGTATAAGTAAAAGGAGCATCCCAGCTCCAAGCATCTGTACCAGTTACCCTTACCCCTTGATCAAGTAAATAAATAGTTGCTTCTTTACTTATGCCACAACCTTTTAACAAAAATTCATCTTTTCCATAATGTCCACCTGCTGAAGTGTTTATAAAAACAATGTCCAAAGGTTTGATCTTATAATTAATTTTTTTTATTTCATTTTCCAAATCACTTTTAGTCAATACGTATCCATCTTCGTAAGATCTTAGATCTAATTTAACACCATCACTAAAACACCATTCTAGTGGCACTTCATCAATTGTGATCGCTCTTTGACCGTTGTTCATTGTAGAATGGTAATGGTATGGGGCGTCCATGTGAGTACCATTATGGGTGCTTACCGTTATTGTTTCCATCGCCCAACCTTCTTCTCCTGGTAAATCTTCTTTATTCAAGCCAGGGAAAAAACTCATCATTTCTTCAGCTGTTTCTTTATGATGATGATAATTTATCTTGGGTAACATAAAATCAGGATCTGACTTTATACCCTCTTGTAAACTCACAGACAAATCTAAGAATTTTCTGGACATTTTTTTACCTCATATTTTTTTGATAAGTTGTCTACTCTTTTATTAAACGGTGAAATAATAATTTCATCCCAAATATTTGCTTTAAATATTGGGTCATTATGCTGAAAGACTTTTATTTCTTCCTCGCTGTTGGCTTCAACCATAAAAAAGGAACCATTCATATTACCTTCTTTATCAGTCAATGGGCCGGAAATCATTGTTTTAATTGGATTTGTAGATAAATAAGCCCTATGTTTATCAATAATTTTCATTCTTTTCTCTAAAGAATTTGGCTTATCTTTACATATTATAACCCATATCATAAAGCAAACATCCCTTAATTATTAGAGTTTTCAAACTCTTCAATCCTTTTATAAGCTAAATCAGTAAATTCTGCTTTGGGAGCGTTTCCTGCAATGACCACTAATAACAGATGCTCTTTATCACCTTCGCCTTCAGTTATATTCATAAAACGTCTGGAACAGCCTGGTGGAAAAGAGATAACATCACAGGGACCTAAGTCAACATAGTCATGATCATCACCTTCATTCCATTCACATCTCCATTTTCCTGAAATAGGCATAAATGTTTCATTAGTATCATGATTGTGCATCAATGGACCTTTACCAGGTTTACATCTACAAAAACCAAGATTAAATCCTTCTGAAATGTTTATTGCTGGCATTTGAGCATTGTCATTACCTAAGGGAGAAACGTGTTTACTATCCCCTTTTGGTGGCTCAAAACCAATTATATTAATAAGTTCTCTTGTACACTCAGGTAATTTGCTATCAGGCAAACCCATTTTAGATCCTTTTTGATCCGAAAAGAAAGCAATCCTTTTATTCATATATTCCCTAGAAAGGGTTCTTATTTCTGGAAGTTTATTTTGATTTTCTTTCATAAATACTCCTTATTCATTATTTGCTTTTAATTGTTCATAAATGGCAGCAGTGTCATATGTAATTGGTATGTTTTCTTTAGATTGATTATATAAGCTGGCAGCAGCTTCAAATGTTGGAGAATTTAAATTATTTGATTTAAGATAATCTGTTATCACATCAATATCTTTCAAAAATATTCTCATAGATGCAGTGGCTGGTTCATAATTTTTATTAATCATTAGAGGCATTCTCTTATCTAACATAACTGATGTGGCGGCGCCTGCATTTAGTACTTCATAAATCATTTTTTCTTCAAGTCCGGCTTTTTGACCTAGAAGTAATGCTTCAGCAGTCACTGTGTTATGAACAGTTACTAATAAATTTGCTAAAATTTTAAATTTTATGCCATTACCAAATTCACCAACGTAAATATTTTTTTTCGCAAATGATTTAAATATTTGATCACAATCATCTATAATATCTTTGTCACCACTGGACATAATAACTATATCTTTTTCTTTTGCTTGTGCTCCTGTGCCGCTTACGGGAGCATCAATCATATGAATATTAAGTTTTTCTAACCTGTTTTTTGCCTCTAACTTGTCATCCAATGAAATGGTATTCATATCAATTAATATTTTAGAGTCTTTTACTATTCCATTATTTTCAATTTCATTAATAACATTTTTAAAGATGGGAACAGTAGGCAAGCTAAGAACTATAACATCACAATTATCAATTAAATCATTGATATTATGTAATAATATACCTCCTAAAGAAGTAAAGGTACTCGAGTTTTTACTATCTGGGTCTAACCCATATACCTTATAATAATTCTCAATTAGAAATCTTGCGTATGAGCCACCCATTGCACCTAGCCCAATTGAACCTATTTTTTTCATAACACCTCCCTATCAATAAACATTATTGACGATCATAACTTATTAAGTAAATCATAGTTTCTGATAGACTTCATAAAAAATAATCATTTAATATTTTTTGATCAATATTTTATGTTATATTTTTTATTGGAGGTTTAAAATGGATGTTGGATTTTTTACCATGCCTATACACCCGATCGATAAGGATTACAAAAAATCTTTGTTGGAGGATAGGCATGCTTTTTTATTGGCAGATAGATTAGGTTTTTCAGAAGCATATTGTGGTGAACATGTTACAGATGCTGCAGAAAATATAACTTCAAGTGCACTATTCATAGCCTCGATTGCATCATGTACTAAGAACATAAGGCTTGGAACAGGTACTGTAAATATGCCCAACTCTCACCCTGCAGCCATTGCTGGACAAATTGCAATGTTAGACCATATGCTTGATGGTCGTTTAAATTTTGGTATTAGTCCTGGAGGACTTGCTTCAGATGCTGAAGTATTTGGAAACCTAGATAAAGATCGAAATGAAATGTTTGTAGAATGTATTGATATGGTTCTTGAAATTTGGAAAAGGGATGCACCTTATAATATCAAAGGTAAATATTGGGACGTTTCCACTGAGCGCACCCAAATGACTGAAATTGGACAGGGAATAATGCAAAAGCCACTTCAGCAACCCTACCCTCCAATCATTTGTACAGTTGTTGCTCCATTTTCAAAAGGTTTAATTGCAGCAGCCGCTAGAGGATGGAAACCTATTTCTGCTAATTTTTTATTACCTAAATGGGTCAAAACTCATTGGCCAAGTTATGTGCAAGGATGCGAAGAAGGAGGTCATAAAGTTGATTCAAAAGATTGGAGAATTGCTAAATCAATATTTGTTTGCGAGGATCGATCTAAAGCTCGTGATTATGCATTAGGCAATGGAAGCCCTTATGTTTTTTATTATAAACAATTACTAACAAAAATGCTTAAGCATGGAAGAGCCAATTTATTTAAAGAAGATCAAAAAATGCCCGATAGCGATTTGAAATTAGAGGATATTTGTAACAAACTAATTTTATTTGGTTCTGCCGACGAAGTTACTGATAAAATTTTGGAGTTCAGAGAAGAAGTTGGTGATTTTGGAACATTGTTATACGCTGGTCATGACTGGGCAGATGTTGAATTAGCTAAAAAATCAATGGAGTTAATGGCAGAAAAAGTTATGCCTAAAATCAATGATAATATTAAGATTGCTGCTGAATAGGAGTTTAGATGAAACAAATTTCTTTAGAAAATAATGATTTTTTAAATATTGAAGTGACTGGTAGCTTAAATCTTCCTAAAATAATATTCTCAAATTCTCTTGGTTCAGATTTAAGAATGTGGAACTTGCAAGTAGAGGCCATGAAAGATCAGTTCTGTATTATTAGATATGACAAAAGAGGTCATGGTAAAAGTAGTCCTGCTGAAGGTCCCTACTCGTTTGACATGCTTGAAAATGATGTGATTAAAATTATGGATGATCTTGAGATTGAAAAAGCAAATTTTGTTGGACTATCAATGGGTGGAATGACATCCTTAGGATTAGCGCTAAAACACCAGAAAAGATTCGATAAATTTGTCTGCTGTGCAGCAAGAGCCGATATGCCCCCACCAATGCAGGACGGCTGGAACCAAAGAATTGCTATAGTAAATGAAAATGACACTCATGGTATTGTAAATGGATCTCTTGAGAGATGGTATAGCGAAGAGTTTACAAAAAATCCTGATAATTCAGACATTATTAATCTATCTAAAGACATGATTAAAAACACATCTAAAGAAGGATATATAGGTAGCTGTGAAGCAATTAAAAAACTCGATTATTTGAAAGAATTGTCTACAATTAATAAAGAAATACTATTTATTGCAGGTGAAAAAGATATGGGAGCACCTGCTATGGCTATGGAGGAAATGCACCACCTTACTCCAAATAGTAAATATGTTTGTATTCCAGGTGCAGCTCATATTCTTAATATAGAGGCTTCTGATAAAGTGAACAAAACAATTTTAAACTTTTTAAACTAAAATTTTAATGGAGGAATTTACATGGCATTAAAAACATTTGAACACGTTCTTATTTTGGCAGATGACGTTGATAAAACTAAAAATTTCTATGTTGATATATTAGGCTTAGAAGTTGGTTATAGACCAGACTTTCCATTCAAAGGTTATTGGCTTTATTTAAAAGATAATAAAAAAGCAGCTTGTATCCATTTGGCTATGAGAAAGCAGGATACTGGTCAAGATTACTATATTGGGAAAAAAGAAGATGTAAAATCTGGTTCTGGTGCTATTGACCATGTTGCCTTTAATGCCGATGACATAGAAGGGATGAAAAGCAAATTAGAAAGTGTTTCAATTGATTACACTCATAGAAAAGTCCCAGGGTTTCCTCTTGAGCAGTTGTTTATAGATGATCCTGATGGTGTTAAAGTTGAGTTAAACTACGCCACATCAGATTAAGAAATTATTTAAGGGAGAAATAAATGCCTCATAAGTATCATGAAAAAATGTTTGACATTAAACATTTAAGAAAAACAGCTGAAAAGCTTAAGAATTGGGGACGTTGGGGACCAGATGATGAAATCGGAACTTTAAATTTTATAACTCCTGAAAAAGTTGTAGACGCCAGTAAACTTATAAAAAAAGGGAAACGTTTTAGTTTAGGGTTAAATTTTGATAGGCATGGTCCACAAAAAGGAAGTTGGGGTAACAGATTTAATCCAATACACTTAATGCTTGCTACAGGTACAGATGCCGTTGCAGGTAGATTTGATGATTTTGGATTGAGGTATGCAGACGATATGATCTCTTTACCACTTCAATGTGCAACTCAATGGGATGCATTGTCTCATATATTTTATGATGATTATATGTGGAATGGATATGACGCCCGGTTAGTCGACAGTGATGGTGCACAGAAAAATGGCATTGAAAAAGTTCGAGCTGAGATGGCTGGAAGAGGAGTATTGTTGGATGTTGCAAGGTGGGCAGGAGTAGATTTTTTTGAAGATGGTGTTGCTATTACATCAGATGATTTAGATGAGTGTGCCAAATCTCAAAATGTTGAAATAAAGCAAGGTGATTTTGTAATTGTTCGAACTGGGCAGATGGAACAAAGATTAGATTGTGGTGAATGGGGAGGATATGCTGGAGGAGACGCTCCTGGTTTAGCCTTTGACACTGCAGAATGGATTTACAATAAAGAGATAGCAGCTATTTGTACTGATACTTGGGGTTGTGAGGTAAGACCTAATGAAACTAAAGATGCCCAACAGCCTTGGCATTGGGTTGTTATTCCTATGATTGGTATTACTATGGGTGAAATTTTTTATCTTCGTGATTTAGCAAAAGACTGTGATGACGATAAAATTTATGAATTCTTTTTTTGTGCGCCTCCTCTGCCAATAACTAAGGCAGTAGGTTCGCCGATAAATCCTATGGCTATAAAATAACATTTATGAAACCATCTGCGACTATTATTGGTGGTTCAATGGCAGGACTTTTTGCCGCCACCTCTCTATCAATAAAAGGATGGGATGTTTCGGTTCATGAAAAAGTTCCTGTGCCTCTGTCAGGACGTGGTGCAGGGATTGCTACTTATGATGAATTAGCAGACCTTGTTTTTAAAGCTACAAAAAACAATAATGTTCTTGGTACAACTGCAAAATCAAGAGTTTCATTAGATATTAATGGTAAAATAATTTGTAGTTACGACTACCCCCAAGTCTATACAAGTTGGCAATACTTATTTTCTATTTTGAGAGAACAAATAAGAAATAAAGATTACTTTATGGGAGACGATTGTATAAAAATAGAACAAAATGAAGATAAGGCAATAGCAATTTTTGAAAATGGAAAGAAAAAAGAGTCTGATTTACTTATTGTAGCTAATGGAATTAAATCTGAACTAAGGTGTTACGTCGACAAAAATGCACAACCACAATATGCAGGTTATGTAGGATGGAGAGGTGTTGTTAATGAAGAAGAAATTAGCTCTAAATCATTAGAAACACTCTCTAATTATTTTATTGTTGTATTACCCTTCAATCAGCAAATAGCTTCTTACCCAATTGCTGGCGAAGGTAAAAATCCTTTTAAAATTGGTAAAAGAAGAATTAACTGGATATGGTACAAGCCTGTTCCTAAAAAGTTACTTAAAGAAGTATTGCTAGGTAAATCAGGCCAACAATATGAAGATGGCATCCCTCCAAATGAAATACGACAAGAAATTGTAAATGATTTATTTAAAGAAGCTGAAGAAAAACTTCCTCCTCAACTTATTGAATTAGTAAAGATAACAAAACAACCACTAATTCAACCTATTTTTGACCTCCAAAGCATAAAAATGAAAAATGGAAGAGTAGTAACAATTGGAGATGCAGCCTTTACCGCAAGACCTCATGTTGGGATGGGCGTCACTAAAGCTGCAATGGACGCTTTTATGTTGTCTGAATATTTAGAGGAAGGTTTCCATACGGATACATTAGATAAATGGGAACAAAGTAGATTAAAAGAAAGCCAATTTATTGTCAACAGAAGTAGAAAATTAGGAAAATATCTATCTTTACCAAATGATAAAGAGAATTTAATAATGCCAGATATTAAGAATGTTTTAAAAGATACTGCTATTAGCCTCTATGACATAAAAGATTACAATTAATAAAAAATTTTTATTTACAATAAGTCATTTGCATTAAAATTTACTGGTATTGCTACAAACAAAGAGTCAATGAGAAACGATATAGATGTTTCGTTTGAAACAATGAATGTAACTTTCAAATTGGCAACAGATGAAGGTAATTTTCATGGAGGGAAAGGAACAGCCACTCCTCCTTTAGCACTATTTACTACTTCACTTTGTGGTTGGATAATGACACAAATAAAACCTTTGGTAAAAAACTAAATATTAACGTTAATTAAATTAAAATTGATGTATCAGTGGAATGGCAAGGTCAAATTTTAGAAGAAGGTCCTTATAAAGCTAATTGTGATGGTTATAATTTAGATATTGATATTATTAGTGAAGAACCAGTACAACTTAAAAAAAGCAGCTACTCGAAGCAGCATTTAATGGTTGCTTTATAGAAGCATCTTTAAAGCCAGGTATTATAAAACACCGACTTAAAGATAATTGGATAACTATTTAATTTTACTCTATTTTTCCTAGTGACTTTAGTATTTTTTCTGGTGTGATTGGCTGTGAAATCACCTCAGCATTCACTTGTTTAAGGGCATTGTTCACAGCATTCATTATTACCGCTGGCGCTCCGCCAGTACCTGCTTCTCCTGCTCCTTTTGCCCCAATGATACTGCGTCCGGAGTTAGTTGTGACATGATCAACAATTATATCGGGCATCTCATAGGCCATAGGAACCAGATAATCAGCCATTGTAGCATTTTGCATATTTCCTAGGTCATCATATACACACTCTTCAAATAGAGCACCTCCGATACCTTGAACAACCCCTCCCTTAATTTGCTCTTCGACTAATTTTGGATTAATCTGTGTTCCACAATCTTCAACAGCCCAAAATTTATTTATCTTTATAATTCCAGTATCCTGATCAATTGAGACTTGGCATCCCATTGCGCTATTTGTAAATACAAAAGGTATTCCCTCAATTAAAAAACTAGCTGTTGCTAATAATTCAGGATTAGTTCCCTTAGGAATTTCATGACCTCTATAGTATACAGTTTCAGCAAGTTTTTGAAGAGAAATACCCTCACCACCATTTTTTCTGATAACATTGTTATCTTCTATTTCAAGAGAATCTTTGTCTGTTTGCATAATGGCAGCTGCAATGTTCAAGATATTTTCTTTAAGTTTTCGTGCAGCTTTAAGAACCGCTTCTCCACCAATCCCTGCTCCTCTAGAAGCCCACGTTCCACCTCCATAAGGTGTTGCGTCTGTGTCACCCAGTGTAACCCTTACAGATTCCATTTTAACACCAAGTTGATCTGCTGCTATCTGTTTCATAATTGCTTCAGTACCTTGACCCTGCTCAGTGATAGAAGATGACAAATGAATTGCTCCAGAACCTTCTAGTCTAATAGAGGCTCCATCTTGAGATGAAATATGTGCACCTCCTACACCATAAAATAATGGGCTAGGGTTAGTTACTTCACACATACTTATAACACCATAACCTGACAAAATTCCTTTTTGAAAATCATCTTTCTTTTTAGCTTGAATTTCTTTTATATCCATAATCCCAAGCAGTTTATCCATTGCTGCTTGATGAGAGAGATCTTCTAAAGGAACGCCAGATGGAGATTTGTTAGGATATGCATTATCAGGAATAAAGTTCACCTTTCTAATTTTATCTAAATCCATTCCTATCTTATATGCAGCTTTATCAACCAAAGCTTCAGTTATAGCAACGGCTATGGGATGACCTACAGCCCTATATTGGCACATTGGAGTTTTATTTTGAAACACTACGGTACCTACAGCTTTATAATTTGGTATAACATAAGGAGCACCTGAAAGATTTAGAACTTGATTTGTTTCAATAGCAGAAGTTCTAGGGTACATACTAAATGGACCAATACCGCTCAGATCATCAATCTCCATAGCCAATATTTTTCCATTTTTATCGACACCAAGTTTGCCACTAATTTTATGACATCTGGCGTGAATATCAGTTGTAAAACTCTCCAACCTATCAGCAATAAATTTTACAGGCCTTCCTATTTTTTTTGAAATAGCAGTTGCTGCCATTTCATCAGGATAAACATGAACTTTTATTCCAAAAGAGCCGCCAACGTCTCTACTTACAATTCTTACTAACCCTTCATTTAAATCTAAGTGTTTAGCTATAATATGTTGCATCATATGTGGAGCTTGACCATTATGGTAAATTGTCATTTTATTTTCAGCTTTATTCCAATCTGCAACGATACCTCTAGATTCTAATGTAACACCTGTGTGTCTTGCAAAATCAAGCGTCGTTTCAACAATAGCATCAGCTTCTTTAAATGCCTTATCAACATCTCCTTGATTAACAGTTCTTGTCCAAAATAAATTATTACCTAGTTCTGGATG
>Ga0209425_10000988_pt1 | contig 33672 bp, 31 predicted proteins | sample COG_05_FD_184749 | JGI IMG/M metagenome (GOLD analysis project Ga0209425, IMG submission 184749) | Pelagic Microbial community sample from North Sea - COGITO 998_met_05 (SPAdes) (version 2) | ecosystem: Environmental > Aquatic > Marine > Neritic zone/Coastal water | place: Helgoland, sampling...
TATTGAATGTATTGGTTACCCCTGTCGTTCAATAATTTCTTTTAATGGTCAAAATAAATATGACGACCTTGAAATTAAGTCTTTTTTTCAACAAGAGTTAATACGTAGAGGTATTCTTTGGGCTGCTTACCATGCTCTATCGTGGTCACACAAAGATAAAGATATAAAAAAAACACTGCGTGCATATGATGAGGTGATGAGTCTTTTTAAAAATATAATTAAGAATAATTTAAATTTAAGAAGTATGATCGAAGGTGTTCCTGTTAAACCTGTTTTTCGTAAAGTTTCAGACTTTAACTCTTACACTCGTAAAAACAATAAATCATAGTTTGAAAAAAAGTAATTCATTGTTAAATGTAAGATTATAAATTATACATTAGCTAATGATTGAAGATAATATTAAACAATCACATAACATATTTGATCTCAGCAATAGGGTAATTATTATTACTGGAGCACTAGGTTTGTTAGGGCAAAAACATGTTGAGATAGTTGCAGATTATGGTGGCATACCAATAATACTTGATGTTGATGAAAAAAAAGTATTGTTAGCAGCAGAGAGAGTTCAACAGAAATATAACGTGCCAGCCATGGGTTTAAAAGTTGATATAACCAATGAGAAAGAAATTATCAGCAGTTGTATTAAAATCATTAAATGTTTTGGCAAAATATATGGATTAGTGAATAATGCAGCCAACAATCCAAAAGTTGAGGATAGTAAAGATATAAATTTTTCTCAGCTAGAAAACTTTCCATTAAAAACATGGGAGCAAGATATAGCAGTTGGTTTAACAGGAGCTTGGCTATGTGCAAAACATTTTGGATCAGAAATAGCAAAAAATAAGAATGGTGGTTCGATAGTTAATATTTCATCAGACCTTGGTTTAATAGGACCTGATCAACGCATTTATAAAAAAAAAGGTGTATCTGAAGATAAGAGGTCAGTAAAACCTATAACATATTCTGTTGTCAAATCTGGATTAATTGGATTAACTAGATATCTTGCTACTTATTGGGCGGATAAAGGTGTACGTTGTAACGCGATGTGTCCAGGCGGTGTAGAAAACAATCAACCAGAAGATTTTATTAATTTAGTTTCTAGCAGGATACCAATGGGACGTCTTGCAAAATCAGATGAATATCAAGGAACATTACTTTGGATGTTGAGCGATGCTTCTAGCTATCTGAATGGCGCAATAGTGCCAGTTGATGGAGGACGAACTGCATGGTAGTTTTTTAAAGTAATACCTAAAACTTAATAAATATATGGGTAAGAAAAAAAAAATTGATATTATATTTATTGCCTTACGTGAAGAATTTCCTGGGCATAAAGATATAGATCATTTGCTGCCATTTTTATATTTTTTAAATAAAAGCAATGATTTTAAATTTACTACAAGGCTAATTATTTTAGAAAATCAATCCAACTATGAAAAAAACTTAGATCAAAGAATTAAGTTATTATTTGATTTAAAAAACTTAAATATTAAATTTTTATTTAAAAATAATTTTTTGTCTAATATTAAAAAAGCATTAGATTCAAAAAATAATATACCAGTGTTAGGTAAGTATTTAGATAAATTATTTAAAAAATTATATTTAAAGTATCTAGAAATAAAGATAAAAAAAATTAATATAAAAGAAAAGCTAGGTAAAGTTTTTTTAAAATCTACGTGTCCATTAATTATTACATTGCATAAAAACCATAAAGTACAAAAAATAGTTTCCAATATTCAAAAAATTAATAGTAGAGCAAAATGGGTGGTGATACCACATGGTACTCATCTTTTAGTTAATAAAATGGTTACAGATGAGAATCTGGATAAAATCCAAAAAAAAAATAAAAAAAATATTTATAATAAAATTGATTTTAACTTAACAACTAGCAAGTGGGATTTAGAAGAAGAAGTATCTAACGGGGTGCCAAGGAAAAAAAGTTTTGTAATTGGCTCACCAAGATATTGTAAAGAGTGGTTAATAATTAAATCAAGTCTTGGAGTAGATGGCAATAACGTTATTAAAAATAAAAAATATAAAGTAAAAATATTATTTTTTTTACCAAAAAAATTCATAAATATTTTTTGGGCAGAAGTAATTAGAACAATCGATTTTATATCGAGCTATAAGGAAATTGAGCTTATATTGATAGATTATGATCCTTATTATTCAAAGTTACCTAAGTACATAAAAAAAAGAAGTAATGTTAAACTTTTATCAATTTCAAAAGAATATTCTACTTCAAAAGTAATTGAGTGGGCAGATATTGTATTGCACGTTGGATCAAGTTTAGTATTTGAATTTTTAATAAAAGAAAAAATTTCAGTTTTTCCAAGATATTTGACAAGTAATACTCAAATTAGCGAAAGATATCATGCAGGATTTAATTTAATTAATAGAGACGAACTTAGAACTTTGTGTAATCAAGCAGTATCTTCACTAAAAAATTTAAAAAAAAATTATAATAAAAAGTGTAAACGTGCCAATAAAAAATATATTGATGATTTCGTAAACGCAAATTTACCATCAGTACCTTTAAATATTGTAAAAATACTATCTAAAGTTAGAAATAGTTTTAATGTGTAGAAATAATTTTTTAGAAATAAATTAAACTATAGTTATGTTTATAAAAGCTATCATCCAATGTCGAATGAGTTCTCATCGCTTTCCAGGAAAGGTTCTTGCACCTTTCTTGGGAAAACCAATACTAGCACATATAGTTGATTGTATAAAAAGAACTAAGATTAACCCATCTATTATTTTAGCAACAAGCGATGAAAAGACAGATGATCCTCTTGCAACTTATGGAAAATATCTTGGAATTGAAGTTGTACGTGGACCTCGTGACGATGTTTTGGAAAGGTTTGCTAAGACATTAAAGAAACACAAGTGTGATGCTTTTTTTAGAATATGTGGAGATAGTCCTTTACTAATTCCATTATTATTCAATCAAGCGATGTCAATTTATAAAAATGGTTCATATGACTTAGTAACAAATGTTTTTCCAAGAACATTTCCAGTTGGGATGAGTGTAGAGCTTATTAAAACAAAAAGATTCCTAGAAACTAAAAAAAAAATTGTAAAAAAAATAGATAGAGAGCATCTTACAAGATATTTCTATCAAAACTTTAAAGATTTCCAAATATACAATATGAAATGTGATAAATCTATAAATCTAAATTATAAATTAGCTGTTGATGAAATAAAGGATTTGAAAAGACTTGAGTCATGGTTTTTGAGTAAAGGTGATCAATATGAGAATCTTTTTCCCATGAAAGTTCTAAAATAACTTGTAAAATAAAAAAATTAATCTTACTTTATTATATGCCTTATTATCTTTTTTTAACATTTTTAATATTTCGATTAAGGTAATATAATTGACTAAAAATAAAATTAGAACAGCAGTTATTGGTCTAGGTGTGGGAATACATCATGCGAGAACATTGTCAGCTCATCCTGGATGTGAACTTGTTTGGCTTTGTGATCTTGACAAAAGTAAACTTGCTGAGGTTAATTCAGAAATTATAGAAGCAAAACAAACTCAAAATGATCAAGTTATTTTGACAGATCCAAATATTGATATGGTTTGTGTTTCCTCTTATGATCAAGAACATTATAGACAAGTGATTCAAGCTTTAGAAAATGGTAAGCACGTTTATGTGGAAAAACCAATGTGTCTAACAAAAAATGACGCTAAAGATATACGTAAGACACTTCAAGCCAACCCTCATCTTCGTATATCTTCAAACATGGTTTTGAGGTCATGTCCACTTTTTATTAAAGTTCGAGAGAATGTGAGGGCAAAAGTTATGGGAGAGTTATATAATTTAGAGGCTGATTATCTCTGGGGACGTAAAGAAAAAATTATTTCAGGATGGAGAGCTGAAGCAGATTTTTTTTCTATTATTCATGGAGCAGCAGTACATATGATAGATCTAGCAATATGGATAATTGGAAAGAAACCTATTACAGTACAGGCGCTGGGAAATCAAATCACTACTGCTAAAACTAAACAAAGGCATAATGATTATGCTATTTTATTACTAGGTTTTGAAGAACAATTAGTTGTAAAAGTATCTGCACATGGAGGTTGTGTACATCCACATTTTCATTCTTTAAAAGTTTATGGAAAAGAAAAAAGCTTTATTCATGAACCTACTGGGACAGTTTGGGTAGACTCGAGTGATCCTCATCAAAAATTTAGAAAAGAGATGGCAGCTTATCCTGCAAAAACAAAAAGAAGTGCAGCTTTAGTTTCTTTTATAGAATCTCTAAATACTGATAAGAATGTTTTAGTAACTGATGAAGAGGTATTTGATACAATGAGTGTTTGTTTAGCTGCAGAGGAAGCTAATAAGACAGGTCAAGTAGTAAACATAGAATACTTGTAAAATTTTCAACAAATACTATAAATAAAAAACATGAAAAATATACCATTTGGTAAACCAATGATCGGAACAGAGGAAAAAGAAGCTGTTATGAAAATAATGGATGGCTCAATTTTAGTCCATGGCCCAGTTTCTGTTCAGTTTGAAGAACAATTTGCTGCTTTTACTAGTGCTCCTAATGCTGTTAGTGTTTCCTCATGTACTGCTGGAATGCATTTGATTTACTTTGCTTTAGGTTATGGTCCAGGTGATGAGGTAATTGTACCTGCTCAAACACATTTAGCTACTGCTCATGCAGTAGAACTTACAGGTGCTCGGCCAATATTTGTAGATGCTGAAAAAAATACAGGAAATATCGATATTGATGCAATTGAGTCAGCTATTAATTCTAGAACTAAGGCCATTGCAGTAGTCCATTACCTCGGGGTACCTGTAGATATGCCTAAAGTTATAGACATTGCTGCAAAACACAATCTTTTTGTACTTGAAGATTGTGCTCTTGCTCCTGGTGCAAAAGTTGATGGTATTCATGTTGGACTTCATGGAGATGCTGGGGTTTTTTCCTTCTACCCTGTTAAACATTTAACTACTGCTGAAGGTGGTATGATTATTTTAAAAGATAGTAATTTAGCAAAAAAGCTGAAATTACTTAAAGCATTTGGTGTAAATCGAAACTATGGAGAGCGTAAGATTCCGGGTATGTATGATGCGGAAGTGCTTGGTTTCAATTACCGCATGAGTGAGATCCATGCTGCGATAGGAGTTGAACAAATTAAAAAGCTGCCCTCTTTTCTTGTGAAGCGTCGAGAAAACTATAATTACTTAGAAGTAGGCCTTAAAAATGTTTCTGATATAACTGTTCTTCCACAACCCATAGATGAACGCTTTTGTAGTTCACACTACTGCCTAGGCATGATTCTTGAAAAAAGAATTGCTGACAAACGACCTATTCTCATGGAAGCACTTGGAAAAAAAGGCATTGGAACCAGCATTTACTACCCGCAACCGGTGCCAAGAATGTCGTATTACCGCTCAAAATATGGCTACAATGAAAATCAGTTTGTAAACGCCGCAGCTATCAGTGATCGTATTATTGCATTACCGGTTGGTCCTCATTTAGAGCTTTCTGACATGGATTATATTACGGAATCTATAAAACAAATATGGAGAGAAATGAATGTTTGATCTTGAGAAACTTAAGGATAAGAAAATTGCAATTATTGGTGGTGCTGGCTTCATAGGCCATAACTTAGCTTTGAAGCTTGCAGAGCTGGGGGCGAATCCGCATGTTGTAGATGGACTACAAGTCAACAACATTGGTTACTATACAAGTGGCTATAACACCAACCCAAATGCAGAACGATACATCTCATTTATTAATGAGAGACTATCCTTACTTCGCAAAGCAAAGATTAGTATGCACATAATCGATGCCCGTGATTATCAGGTCGTTAGTCACACTCTAAATGAGATAAAGCCTGATGTTGTGATTCATTTAGCGGCAATAGCCCATGCTAACCGTTCTAACAAAGATCCGTTTTCAACTTTTGATCACAGTATGAGAACACTAGAAAATGTGCTCGACGTAACGCGCTCGAAAGGCACTCATGTTATTTATTTTTCCTCTTCAATGGTTTATGGTGACTTTGATGGTGAGACTGTCTCCGAGGATCGAGTTTGCAATCCAATGGGAATCTATGGAGCTTTAAAATATGGGGCTGAAAAGCTTATTATTGGGTATAACCAAGTTTTTGATCTTCCTTATACTATTATTCGACCTTCAGCTCTTTATGGTGAGCGTTGTGTTAGTCGTAGGGTAGGACAAGCATTTATCGAAAATGCACTGGTTGGAGAAGATCTGACAATAAATGGAGACGGAACAGAAGGTCTCGACTTTACATATATTAATGACCTCGTACAAGGTATTATTCTTTCTATAACAAGACCAGAAAGTGTTAACCAAATTTTTAACATCACTTTTGGTGCTGCACGTTCCATTAATCAGTTAGCTGAGATCGTTATGGATAAGTTTCAAGGAATTAGACTACATCATAAAGAGCGTGATGGTTTGATGCCAGAAAGAGGAACATTAAGTATTGTCAAAGCACAAAAGTTGCTTGGATATAACCCTCAACATCCAGTTGAAGAAGGGTTTGTTCAATATATCGATTGGTATAAGCATTTTGTCGAGCGTAATCCAGAGCTTTTCAAGAAAAAATAATTTATACAGATAAGGCAGCTAAATAAGTGAGGAGTTAAGCAAATTACAGGTCTTTAAAAACGCACTAAGGAGATACAATGAGCGATATTCAAAAACCAAAAGATAAAAAAATTGTTTCAGATGATTGGTTGTCAAAACTAATTGGTAAACCAGTCTATTATTTGCAAGACTTCTTAAGTAACTTTGAGAAGAAAGATTTACCAGAAAATCAAATGTTAATTTGGTCTAAAATTCCTGTTGATGATATTAAAAAATTGACTTGTCTTCAAAAATTAGGTTTTTATATTGTAGATACCAATATTCAATTCTCTTTATCTAAAGAAATTATTTTAAAATATAGTTCAAATGTAAGATTTGCTCAATCTAGTGATGAGTCTGCAGTAAGAGCTATTGCCAAGAATTCTTTCAAATATAATCGTTTTAACAATGATCCAAATATTGCTAAAGAGATTGCATGTAAAATTAAAGAAGATTGGGCAGGTAATTTTTTTTCAGGCAAGCGAGGTAAATGGATGGTAGTAATTGAGCAGAATTCAAAATTAGTTGGGTTTCTACAGCTTATTGATAAAAATCATGATACAGTTGTAATTGATCTAATTGCAGTTGATGAAAAAAATAGAGGAAAAGGACTGGCTAAAGAAATGATTTCGTATGCACACGCAAATTGTTTAAAAAATAATGGCACTATGGAAGCAGGAACACAAATTGCTAATAAAGCATCGATTGAACTATATTTAAAACTGGGCTTTCATATTAATGCTGCTTCTTACGTGCTACACATGCATCAATAAATAAATAATGAAAATAGGCAATATTAATACTAATAAGAAAGTTTTTATCATTGCTGAAATAGGCAATAATCATGAAGGCAATTTTGAACTTGCTAAAAAAATGATTAATGAAGCTGAGGCTGCAGGCGTTGATGCAGTTAAGTTTCAAACATTTTTACCAGAACACTTCGTTTCTTTTAAAGATCAATCAAGGCTTAATCGATTAAGAAGCTTTCAATTAAGTTATAAGCAATTTAAAGAACTTTCAAAAATTGCTAAAAAAAAAGGATTAATATTTTTTTCAACACCATTAGATATCAAAAGTGCAAAATTTTTAAATACTATTCAACCAATTTTTAAAATTTCATCAGGTGATAATGATTTCTATCCGTTAATTGATACAGTGGCAAGTTTTGGAAAACCTATAATTGTATCTACAGGTGTTGCTAATATTGATGCTATACAAAAAGTTTATGATAAAATTTTAAAAATTTGGTCTAGTAAAAAAAAAAGTCATAAAAATCTAGCTCTATTACATTGCGTAAGTAGCTATCCAGTTCCAAATGAACAGGCAAATCTTGCATCAATTATATTTTTGAAAAAGTTGTTTCCTAACGTTGTTATTGGTTATTCAGATCACACAATGGGTATAAATGCAGCAGTATTATCAGTTGTAGCTGGAGCAAGAATTGTAGAAAAACATTTTACTTTAGATAAAAACTTTTCTGATTTTAGAGATCATCAATTATCAGCCGACCCAGAGGAAATGTGCCTGATGGTAAAAAAAATACGTGAAGTAGAAAAAATATTTGGTAAAGAAGAAAAAAAAATTCAGCCTTGTGAAAAAGGAATGAATATTGTAGCTCGAAGGTCAATAGCAGTAGCTTGTGATCTTACAGTAGGAACTAAATTATCAAGTTCTGATTTAACCTGGGTAAGACCAGGAATAGGTTTTTCTCCAGGAGAAGAAAAAAAAATTATTGGAAAAAAAACAAGTAGGGATTTAAAAATGGGTGAAATTTTAAGAAAAGGAGATTTTAAATGAGCCTTAAAATTGACATTTTGACTACCCAGGCTTTACATCATGTATATTTTGTTAAAGAGCTCATTAAATATTTTGTGAATTAAAAAAACAAGACATACTTTATTGTCTAGCTGTAATTAATGACTATAGAAACTAAACAGATGATTTATTTAATTTAAAAAGAGTTATGATCTAATTATGTGTGGTATTGCAGGATATATTGGCAGGTTCCCACCAGGACCTTATGATCTTAAGAAAACAAGCGAAGTTTTAAAACATAGAGGGCCTAATTATGAAGGTTTTTATACTCATAAACTTCTGGATAACAATGTGGCTTTAGTCCATCGTCGTTTAAGTATTATTGACCTTGATAACCGTTCAAATCAGCCATTTACTTATGAAGGAACTGTTTTAGTTTTTAATGGAGAAATTTATAATTATATGGAAATCCGTAAACAGTTGAAGGAATTAGGTCATGTATTTAAAACTTTTGGAGATACAGAGGTTTTAGCGCATGCCCTGCATCAATGGGGACAAGATGCTTTAGAAAAATTAGAGGGTATGTGGGCTTTTGCATGGTATAATGAGGAAAGTGGCACTATGCTTTTATCTCGTGATAAGTTTGGTGAAAAACCCTTGTACGTTTGGTCTAAAAATGATGGTTTATATTTTGCATCTGAGGTTAAAGGTTTAGCGGCAATAGCAAATGATTCGCCTAAAGCAAATGAAAATCATTTAATAAGAAATTTAGTCAATGGATACAAATCATTATACAAAACAAATGAAACATTCTTTTTAGAAGTAAGAGAATTACCTCCTGGCACCTGTTTAAAAATTGAATCTAATGGTAAAAGTTTTTCTTCTAATTATTGGAAGCCCAAGTTAATAGAAAATAATAATTTATCTTATTCAGATGCAGTTGATATGACAAGAGAAGCAGTTATAAATGCAATAAAGTTGCGCATGAGGTCAGATGTTCCAATTGCTTTTTGTATGAGTGGTGGGGTAGATTCTAATAGCTTAATTTCTGTTGCTTCAAAAATACTGGAATGTGAAGTTCATGGTTTTACAATAGTCAACACAGATGCTAGATACGAAGAACAGTTAATTGTTGATCAATCAGTGAAAGAACTTGGTATTAAACATACATCTGTAAAGTTAAATAAACACAACTTCCTAAAAAATCTTCGTTCTTTAATAAGTCAACATGATGCGCCAGTTTATACAATTAGTTATTATCTTCATTGGCAATTGATGCAATCTATAGCTGATAAGGGATATAAGGTAACCATAAGTGGTACTGCAGCAGACGAACTTTTTACAGGCTACTATGACCATCATAATTTATATCTTTATGAAGTTTCAAAAAATAAAACATTATATAAAAAATCTTTAGACAATTGGAACAAATATCAAGAAAAGATAGTTCGTAATCCATATTTAAGAGATCCTAATTTATATCTTAAAGACCCAAAATTTCGTGATCATAATTTCATGCATAATGATTTATTTGCATCATGCTTAAAAGAAAGGTGGAAAGAGTCATTTGTTGAGACCAATTTTACTGAAAGTCTTTTGAGAAATAGAATGTTAAATGAAATGTTCGTAGAAACTGTACCAGTTATTTTGCATGAAGATGATCTTAATGCAATGTATTTTTCAATGGAAAATAGATCACCTTTTTTAGACGGTGCTTTATTTGATTTAGCTTACTCTATTCCATCCCAGTTTTTAATTAAAGATGGTAGAGCAAAAGCAGTTCTAAGAGATGCAATGCAAGGGATTGTTCCAAATATTATTCTTGAAGAGCGACGTAAAGTTGGTTTTAATGCTCCAATTTTAGATTTGCTAGATTTAAACGATCCAGATGTAAAAGGTTATTTATTAGATGATAGTAGGATTTATAATTTAGTTAAAAAAGAAAATATTGAAAAAATATTAAAACAAGAACATCTTCCCAATAGCACTAGTAAGTTTTTATTTAATTTTTTAAATGCTAAAATATTTTTAGAAAACCAAATTTCTTAGTAGTGATTAAGGCTAATATTTGATAATAATCGTTTAATCATTTAATATTAAATATACAATACGAATCTAAAAAAAATAACAATTAGAAAAAATCTTTCTTAATAATGGCATCATTGGTAAAAAAAATATTTTGGTTTTTTTATAGTCTATTAATCAAAATAATTTTAAGAATCCATGGAATACGGATTGGTAAAAAATTTTATATAGAGGGAATTCCAAAGCTTAAAATAAAAGGAAAAGGCTCCAATATAGAAATTGGTAACAACATTAGTATTTTTGGAAATATTGATTTAAGAAATAGAGAAAATGGTAAGATTGTCATAGGGAACAATGTTAAATTTGACAATGATACAAGAATCGTATCTGCAAAAGATGGAACGATAAAAATTGGCGAGAGCTCTGCTATAGGACCCTATACAATCATTAATGGTGGAGGAAATGTCACTATTGGCAAAAAAGTGATTTTTGCAAAAAATATTTCCATTAATGCAAATGATCATGAGCATAAAAGATTTATAAATATTTGTGACCAAGGCTTTATTTATGCCGATGTAATAATTGAGGATGATGTTTGGTTAGGAGCTAATGTATGTGTTAATAAAGGAGTTATTATAAGAAAGGGGTCAGTTGTTGGTGCTAATGCTGTTGTGACCAAGGACACAGATCCATATAGTATTAATGTTGGTATTCCTTCAAAAAAAATCTCAGAAAGGAAATAAATATGAAAAAAATAACTTATTGTAACAATTGTTTGATGCCAAGCACCAAGCCATATATCAGTTTTAATACTAATGGCATTTGTAACGCTTGTGCTTCCAATAATGAAAAAAAAAACATGAAATCAGGTATTGATTGGGATGAGCGAAAAAAAGAATTTGATGAAATAATTTCGTGGACCAAGTTACAAAATGCACCTTATTACGATGCCATGGTACCTGTAAGTGGTGGAAAAGATTCAATTACTCAAGTGCATCGTTTACTAGATAAAGGTTTAAGGATATTGGCTGTGAATGTAGATTATGGAATTAAAACTGAAATTGGCAAGTATAATCTTGACAGAATTCCTTTGATGGGAGCTAACCTTATTATTTTTCGACCTGAACTTATCTTGCATAAACGTCTAATTCAAATTGGTCTTGAAGAGTATGGAGATCCTGATTTATTAAGTCATACTTTATTGCATGCATATCCTTTACATGTAGCAAAACAATTCAAAATTCCCCTTTGTTTGCTGGGAGAGAATTCAGCATTTGAGTATGGTGGAGAAAAAGGTTTAGCTTCATCAAGGGAAATCTCTAGAGCTTGGTTTAATGATTATGCAGCAAATAAAGGAATGACTGCAAAAGTTGTTTCTGAAAAATTTAACATACCATTTCAAAGTCTATGGCAGTATGATTTTCCAGATGAAATTGAACAAGACCCAAGTATAAAGGCTGTATTCTGCAGTGCTTATTTTTCATGGGATTCTAATGAAAATTTGCGTATTGCAAAAAACTATGGCTTTAAAGAACTAGAAAGTCCAGGAGAGGGAACATACAGAAAATTTGTAGGTATTGATGAACTAATAAATAGATTACATCAGTATATTAAAGTTCTAAAATTTGGATATGGTAGAGCCACAGATCACGCTTCAGAAGATATTAGGCAGCAAAAAATATCTAGAGAAGAAGGCAAACGTTTAGTGAAAGAGTATGATTTGCAACCTTTAGGTATAAACTACTTATCACAAATCTCTGATTTTTTGGAGTATTCAAATCATCAGTTAACGGAGATACTTGAAAAATATCGTAATTTAGATATATGGAAAAAAAATGAAAATAATGAATGGTTCATTCCAAATCATCTAGATAATTAATCATGAGGACTAAAATTTTAAAAAATCCTAGATTGTTTAAAGTAGATAATATTAAGATCAAAGATTTTGGAAAAATTAAACTTGCTACAAATGAGATGGTTTCATTTGTGACCAAAAGTAAGAAAGAATATGATTTTACAGCTAAAGATTGGGGATTTTATGTTACACCGTCAATTAATGGCCGACTTAAAAAAGAGGGGTTTGCAATTGCTTTGGTAAAAAATAAGTTAGGAAAAACTTATATAATGGCAGTGGAGAAAGAGAAAATAAAAATATTTAATAAATTTTGCACAAATAAAAAAAAAAAAGTTTTAAAGTGGTACAACTTAGATCTTAATAAAAAAAAATAATATGAATTCTAAAATAGCAGTAAGTTTTGTTCATGGATATACAGATTTAGATTATAAGATAGAGAGTGATAAGCTACCAGCATTATGGGTATATGACTCTTCCGATCAAGCACTCGTTCACAACTACCCATTCCCTAGAAACGTTGCTGATTTTTATGATTACAAAAGTATAGTTTCTGGAAATATGCCTCTACAAAGTGCTGAAGATTTTAAAAAATTACCAAGATTTGGTTTGACAGGTTTGGCTCAATATGGGAGCAATTTATATGCTGGAAGTTGGAATAGTGTATATGAAATTTCAAAATCTGATTTCTCTCTAAAACGTATTATAACAAATCATATGATGAATGATATGCACGGAATATGGGTAGATGAAAAGTACATAATAACAATTTTAACAGGAAAAGATACTATCGTGCTTAGCGATTTTAACGGAAAAATTATTGATCATTTTACAATTGCAAATAATTTAACAGTTTTTAAAAATCCAGATTTAGAAAAAATTGATTGGAGATTTTTAAGTAAACAATTTAGAGGAGCAACAGGAATCTGGCACTTCAACTATGTTCAGCGTTTTGGAAATGAAATTTGGCTTACTGCTCGTAACTTAGGTGCGTTTATAGTTGTTAACATAAAAACACTAAAAGCACATATAAGAACAATTAATCAAAAAACAGTAGTTATGCTTCATGATGGATTGTATTATAATAATGAATATTATTTTACATCCATTGATGGAAAGATCATAATTGCTTCTGAAGTAAAAGATGCAAAATTTAACCCTCGAGAAGAATTTGATGGTTTGCAAAATTTTTCTAGAGATTTGATTTGTGAGCTAATACGTCTTGAAGAAACAGAGTTTGGAAGACAGCCAAATTGGTGTCGAGGCATAACTTGTAATAAAGATGAAATTTATGTTACTGTAGATGGTCGTTATGGCTCAGATCTTTCATTTGGATTGGTAGGCTTGAAACGTTCAGGAGAAAAAATTTTAGAAACTCGATTAAACTGGCACGAAATTGGAAAAGTAGACAAGTTACGTTTTGTTACAGGTTTTGATCTCGAGTGTATATCCTCATAGTGTCATAAAATCATCTTTATCATTTTCAAAAACACAATAGCCAGGTTATAGACATCAATAGAAAAATATAAAAAAAATATGCCCAAAAGTATTTAAATTTAATGATATGTGTTAAATGATTTACTTGTATAAATGTAATAATATTTGGATAATTTTATGAACACAAAAAAACCAATAGGAGTAATTGACTCTGGTATAGGAAACATTCAATCAGTTATAAATGCGCTAAATTATCTAAAAATACCAAATAAAATTGTTCAAAATGCAAAGGATCTTCATCATTATAGTAAAGCAATATTGCCTGGCGTAGGTTCATTTAAATATGGAATGAAAAATTTAGCCCAAACTTCATTTTCAAATTCAATATTAGAATTAGTTAGTTTGAAAAAAATATCTTTATTAGGAATATGTTTGGGTATGCAACTACTATATGAGCATAGTGAAGAAGATGGTGGGTATAAAGGCTTAGGCATTATACCTGGTACTGTTAAAAAAATTGAAAATAAAAAAAATATTAGAGTACCAAATATAGGATGGAGAAAAATTATTAAAATTAATCAATCAAAACTTCTTAATGATATTGAAAATGATCCTATTTGTTATTTTGTACATAGTTATGCTTGTGAAACACAAGATAAGAATATTGTTACTGGTATTTTAAACTATGGACAAAATTTTGATGTTTTGATTGAAAGCGAAAACGTATTTGGAACTCAGTTTCATCCAGAAAAAAGCCAAATAATTGGTTTAAAAATTCTACAAAATTTTTCACAAATTAAAAAGTTATAATGATTTATATAATATTATGATAAGAATTATCCCAGTTTTGTTTATTAAGAATGGTTTAATTGTCAGAAGCCAAAGTTTTTCTCGCCATCAAGTTATTGGAAATGTAATTAATCAAGCCAAAAGACTGAATGATTGGTTAGCTGATGAATTAATTTGCATTGATATAAGTAATAAAAAGATTTATGATTCAGGTAGAGATGATCATAAAATAAGATCAATAAATAGCATTATAGAAATTATTAAAGAGATGAGTAAAGTTGTTTTTATGCCATTTAGTTTTGGTGGAGGCATTCGAAACATTGATGATGCCAAAATTAGAATTCGTTGTGGCGCTGACAAGATTATAATTAATAGCCTTATTTTTAAGTCAACAAAAACTGTTGAGGAAATTGTAAAAATTTTAGGTTCACAAGCTGTAGTAGCTTCAATAGATTACAAAATAGAAGATGGTGTACCACAAGTTTACACTAACTCTGGAAGTCATAAAGTAAAAAAAAATTTATATGAAGTGGTTGAGCATTGTGAAAAGCTAGGAGTAGGTGAGGTATTAATCCAGAATATTGATTTAGATGGTTCTTCACTTGGGTATGATATTGATATTATTAAAAAGCTTGTAAAACAAAGTAAACTTCCAGTGGTATGTTGTTCTGGAGCTGGTGCAAATTTAGATTTTAAGGAGGTCGCTAAAATTGATGAGTTATCTGGCATTGCAGCAGGGAATATATTCAACTTTTCAGAAAGATCCTATCCTAGAGTTAAAAATTTTTTAAAAAAAGAGGGAATTAATGTCCGTTAATATAAAAAAACCAAACATATTTTATTGTAGTAAGTGTGCATATCCTTCATCTTCAGCTGTAAATCTTAATTTTGATAAAATAAAAGTATGTACAGGGTGTCAGGTTGGGTTAGAAAAAAAAAACATAGATTGGGATCAAAGAAAATCTATTCTTTTGAAAATAATCAAAGAATACAAAATTGATAAAAGCTCAAAGTATGACTGTATTATTCCTGTTAGTGGAGGCAAAGATAGTTATTTTCAAACGCACTTAGTTACAAAGGAACTCAACTTAAACCCTCTTTTAGTAACATATAACGGTAACAATTATACAAAAACTGGTCTAGAAAATCTGCAAAATATGAGAGAGAAATTTGATGTAGATCATGATTTTTTTACTCCTTCAATTAATACCTTAAAAAAATTAAATATTATTGGTATGAGAATGATGGGTGACATGAATTGGCACGCTCATGTAGCAATCAGAACTTATCCTATACAAACAGCAGTAAGATATAATGTACCACTTATGTTTTGGGGAGAGCATGGTAGAAGTGATGTTGGTGGAATGTTTAGCCCTAATGATTTTGTAGAGTTTACTTATAGACATTTTTTTGAACATGGTTGTCGAGGATATAGCTGGAAGGATGCCATTGATGAAGGAAAAAAACAGGGCATTACATTAAATTCAAATCAATTAAATCCATTTAAATTTCCTTCAGATGAGGAAATTGATAGAGTCGGTGTCCGAGGTTTATATATATCAAATTTTTTTAACTGGGATGCAAATCAACATACTCCTATGATGATTGAAAAATATGGTTTTAAAGAAGCTGATGAACCTTTTGAAAGAACTTACAGAAGAATGTCAAATCTAGATGATATGCATGAAAATGGAATTCATGATTATTTGAAATTTATTAAATTTGGTTATGGGAGATGCACTGACCATGTCTCAAAGGATATACGTTCAGGAAAACTAAATAGAAATCAAGGTATTACAGAAATAAAACTAAGAGATCATATAAAACCTAAAGATTTGTATCGTTGGTTAGATTATGTTGGTTGGAACGAACAACAATTTGATTCTTTGGCAGATACTTTCCGTGACCCTAGAGTTTGGTGGATTAAAAATGGACAATGGTGGAAACATAATATTTGGGGAGTGTCATCTTCGTATGGTTTGGTTAAACTAGATAAAGATAAATGGAGTAAGTTTTATAACGAAGATTAAAATTTACGATTATGAATTCAAAAAAAAAATTTTTATTTTTACCAGTCGAATTTAAACATAGAGAATTTTTATCAAAATTATTATTAGCATCATTTGCGAGCAAAGCAGGATTTAGAGTATATGTTGGATCAACAAACACTATATCAAGGGTGTTAAATTTAAAAAAGTATAAAGGAGGGATATTTTTTTATAAAGGGGGAGTTGATTTGGATACTCTACTTAAAATAAAAAAAAAATTTGATTATTTTGTCATTTTAGATGAAGAATTGGGAACTGAAAAAAAACTTTATGCTAAAGTTGCAAAGAGAAGAATATGGCCAAATACTGAAAAATACACTGATAGATATTTTGTTATTGGTAAACATGGGTATGAGGTTTCTCGTGACATTTTTCCTGAAATGAAAAATTCTGTTAGATGTACAGGTTGGCCGAGAGTAGATTTATGGAGAAAAGAAAATGAATTTTTATTTAAGGATAAGACTGAATCAATCTCAAAAAGATACGGTAAGTACGTACTTTTTGTATCAGATTTTGGATATAACTCAGAAAAAATCATAAATGATAGACTGGAGGGAATTAAGAACTCCAATTGGAAGTCATTAAAAAATGAATTGTCAATTCGAAAAAAATTTTCAGACAATACATTTAAAGAGTATAATCAGTTTTTAAAAATATTAAAAAATTATGATAGGATGAAAAATTGTCCTTTGATAATTATCAGGCCACATCCAGCAGAAGATATAGATGCGTGGTTTGATTTTTCTAAGGAATTAACCAACATAAAAGTTATCTATGAAGGTGAAATAACACCATGGATTAATGCGTCATCAGGAATTTTACATCGGGGCTGTACATCTGCAATTCAAGCCCATATGCAAGGACTGCCAGTAGGTTATTTTGTTGCTGAAAAATCCAACAAACAAGAGGGCACACCACACTCTATCTCACAGCATCTTTTTACAATCGATGATCTTTTTCAATTTTGTAAGAGAGCAATTAGCAACAACAATAAAAGAAACTTAATCACATATCATGATGAATTTAAGAAAATGATCTATATTGAAAATGATAAGCTTGCATCAGAATTAATTGTTGAGGACTTACTTAAACTTCAAACAATACATGAACCTTCTTATCAAACTAATTCTAAGGACCTGATGATTGATATACTTCTAAATATCAAGTCTAATATTAAAAAACTCAGTAAACATTTTCTTAAAAATAAGCAAAAAATTGGAATTACTCCTGAGGCAGTGAAAATACCAAATGGTATAACCAAACATGAGACTGAAGATTTTCTCAACAAGCTTGACTTAAATCAAAGATTTAAAGTGAAACAAATATTTAAAGATTGTATTGAGATAGAAATATAATATTTTGTTTTAAAGAAAATTTAAGAGACTTAATATAATTGTATAGTAGCATAGTATAAAACATCATTATTTATTTATGAATTCATTAGTTTCTGTTATTATACCAACTTATAAAAGATCAAATTATATTCTTAGAGCCATAAACTCTATTTTAAATCAAACTTATAAAAATATCGAGATTATTGTAATAGATGATAATGAAGCTGATGATGAATTTAGTAAAATAACTCAAAATGTATTAAAAAAATTAATAGATAGTAAAAAGATAATTTATATAAAACATGTTACTAATAAAGGAATATCTGCAGCTAGAAATACTGGCATAAAAATAGCAAGTGGAGATTACATTGCTTTCTTAGATGATGACGATGAATTTCTTCCCAAAAAAATTGAATTACAGCTTAATATTTTTAATAAGTCAAAAAATAATGTTGGTTTAGTTTATGGTGCATATTTAGAAATAAATGAAAATTTAAACAAAGAACTAGTTATCATGCCAAAACTTAAAGATAATGTTTATTCTATTTTAGGATTAAATCACATAGGTCCACCTTCAATGGTAATGTGCACTAAATCTGCAATTAAACAAATTGGAGAATTTGATGAATTTCTTAATCATAAAGAGGATATTGATTTTTATTTTAGGCTATCTGAGCATTATGATGTTTCTTTCACAAATGAAGTAATAACAAAATATTATATTCATTCTGGAGGGGCAAGTAAAAATCATAGTGATAGACTTTTAAAAATGCTTAGATATTTAGATAAGCATAGAGAAAAAATGAAAGAACCAAAGATTAGGTGGAGCGAGCTTCAAGAACGACTTGGCGAATTAAATGCAATTAATAATTATAGAAAAAAAGCTATCAGTGCCTTTTTTTTGGCCTATATAAACAGACCTTTAAGATTAAGGATATTAATCAAAATATTTTTACTAATCCTTGGTATAAAGAAATTTAGTAATAAACAATAATGAATTTTTTTTATCTAATGACGAATAATTAAAGACAATACCAATGAGTAAGAAAATATTATTTTTAATGGTTGATTTTAATGGTGGAGGGGCTGAAGGAGTTTTTGTCCAACTAGCAAATTATTTTTCTTCAAAATACCAAGTACACTTTATGGTGCTTAAATTATCAGGTCCTAACTTGAAGAAATTGAATAAAAATATAAAGTTAATAAAACTTAAAAATAATAGTTCTATAAAATCTATTTTTAAAATAAATAATTACATAAAAAAAAATAATATAGATATTGCAATAGGAACTCTGGCAATGGCTTATGCTTTAGCAATAGCTAATATATTTGGTAGTAAAAAATGTAAATATATATCTAGGATTGGTAGTATAATAAGTTCAAATTTATCTGATATTGGTTTTGTTAAAAGATTTATAATGTCTTTTTATCAAAGAGTTTTAAATTTTAGTGATATTATCATTACTCAATCAAAGTCAATGGATGAAGATTTAAAAAAATACATTAATAAAAAATCAGAGGTAATTTATAATCCAATTTCATTAAATAAAATTTTAAGTTTGGCCAAAGAAAAACTTTCTATAAAATTAGATAGCAAATATTACAATATTATTTCTGTAGGCAGATTAGCATATGAAAAGGATTATAAGACAGCAATATTATCGATAGCAAAACTTAAAAAGAGGTATGGAAATATAAAGTATTATATATTGGGCGATGGTGAATTAAAAAATGAGCTATATAAATATTCTAATTACCTTGATCTAAAAAATGATATTATTTTTACAGGATATCTAAGCAATCCTTACCCAATTATGAAGAATGCAAATGTATTATTATCAACTTCTTTATACGAAGGTTTTTCAAATGTCATTTTGGAGTCATTAGCATTAAATGTTCCAGTAGTTGCAACAGATTGCCCTGGTGGCAATAAAGAAATTATATCAAATGAAAAAAATGGATTTTTAGCCAAAGTTGGGAATTCTGACGATATAGTTGATAAGCTTATCTTAATTAAAAAACAAAAAGACTATAATATCGATGTGTCAAAATTTAAGATTAATGTTATAGCAAAAGAGTATGAAAAGCACTTTTAAACAAGTAAAAGTAAATTTATGCAAATAGCCATTTTTGATGTATGTGACACTATCTATAGAGTAAATACAACTTTTAGCTTTTTAGATTATTATTTAGGAAATAATAAAAAATATATTTTTTTTAGAAAAATAACAAAACTGTTTCCTGTAAAAGTATTCAATTATTTTTTTTATAAAATATTTAAAAAAGACCTTATGAGATATTTTGGAACTTTATTTTTGAAAGGTAAAGAAATTGAAGAAGCTCAAAAATACGCACATAAATTTGTTTATACTGATTTAGTAAAAGAGATTAAAGATTCTACAGTTAAAATGATGAGTGAATATAAAAGTAAAGGGTACAAGATAGTGTTGATGTCTGGTTCATATATATTTGTTATCGAGGAAGTTGCAAAATATTTTAATATAGATTATTTTTATGGATCAAAGCTAAACATAGTTGATAAGCTTTATACGGGTAAGTATGAGATAGATATTTTATTAAATAAATATGACATATTACAAAAAGAATTTAAAAATTTTGATAAATTGGTAGTTATTAGTAATAATAAAACTGATTTAGAATTGATGAAATTTGCAGATCAATCTTTTGCTATATGCAATAAAGAAAAAGATTTGAAATTTTGGAAACCTCATTTTAACATTTTATGTATAAAAGATTACTAGATGTTTAAGTTTTACATTCCTTTTTATTATCTCATCCACACTAGATTAAAAACTAATTTTGATTTACTTTCGTGGCAGATTATTTTTATAATTCCTCAATTTACAATCACTTATTTTTATCTAAATATTAGATCTGATATTTTTATTCTAATATTTTTTATTACCCAACTTGCTTTTCATAGCGTGTATGAGATTGGTTATATTGAAAATGATAACTTAACAACGAAGAATGAAAAAAAACCTACATTAAGATTGAATAGAGAAGGTTCTGGTTTTATAAAGAAAAATTACTCAAAGGTTATTTACGTTAAGTATCTTACTGTATTGCTTTTAGTAGGATTATTATATTGGATAAATACATTTGCTGCATATCGTCTTAATATATTTTCTTTTATAAGTCTTCTTGTACTCAATAGGATATTTTTTTTTCTTCATAATAATATTCGAAGTCGACTAAACATATTAACTTTTTTTCTTTTATCTATAACTAAATTCATATTTCCTTTGGTGTTATTTATTGATTTTGAGACATTGCTATACCCTATACTGCTATCAGTGATAATTTTTCCTCTTTTAAGATCTATTGAGATAAGCACACTTAAAAGACATGACTTTAAATTTTTCTCAAAGATAATTGGTGATATTGACAGATTTCGAATATTATTCTATCTGATAGCTTCGCTATTATTCATAACACTTTGGCTTTTTTCATTTTTAGGTATTAAAAATTTTAGTGTATCTATTTTTATATTAGTTTATTTTTTGGTGTTTAGAATTTGCACTTACTTTCTCATTAAAGAAGGCATATATAGAAGAGATATCAAAACTAAGAAAAATGTTCATTATAAGTTAAAATAACTCTACTTTTTTGTTTTTTTACATAAATGTAATTACTGTAAGTATATGAAAATTTTTTTATGAATAAAATGGTATTAGTGATTCTTTATTACAATAAACAAAAAAATTTTATGAAAAGTAAAGTAGATTTCTAATGGTATGGTATTTTGATATTGCCAATATGCTTGTATGTGTCTTAGCTGTATTAATAGCTTGTCGTATTAATCTAATACCATATTGGATAGGTTTTATATTACTAATTTATTCTATTTTACCATTTTTTTTAAATGATTTTTTGTTTCCTGCTCGCTATATGAAGGACCAATTTTTTTATTTCAATGCAATGTCAGAGATAAGGTCATTTAATCTTTTTCCTGAAATGGAAATAAATGCAGTAATGACATCTTGGTTTCTCTCAATTTTACCAATTCCTTTTGTAGAAACAGTAAAAAGTGTAGGATTTTTTAATAGGTTTTTATTTTTGATATTATTTTTGTGGCTTTATAGTAAAAAATTTTTACAGGGAATGACTCTTTTTTTTGTCCTTTTTTATCCAAGCTTGGTGTTATATACATCTTTGAGTTTCAGGGATCCACTAATATTGTTTTTAATGATCATTGGAATTATATGTTTAGTGGATAAGAAATATCTAACTTTTTTTTTAGTTATCTTGCCTTTATATTTCATAAAATTCCAAAATTTTTTTTTAATGTTAGTACTTTTAGGAATTTTTATGACCTTTAAAAAACCACCATTAAATTATAGGATTAGATATTTTTTTTTGGGGTTAATAATTTTTGGTCTTTATACTTATGTAGATCAAATTATTTATTTATTAAATCTAAGTAGGCGTGCTTTTTTTATCGAAGATGGAAATAATTTACTACTCTATGAGCCTATTGGAGATTTTTTTAATATGTTATTTTTGGGAGCCACTAGTTTGCCTGATTTTGTCATGAAGCCTTTACCATGGCAAGCGGATAATTCTTTTCAATTAATACAGTCTATTGAAAATATTTTAGTTTTATTTTTTTTGATAATTTTTACACTAAATGCATTCAAAAAAGACAAATTGATAACCATTAAATGGATTTTATTCTTTTCTTTTGTCATGAGTCTTCATGGAATGATAGTATTTAATTATGGTACATCTGTACGATATAAATTTATATTTATTGTGGTACACGTAGTGGGTCTCGCATATGAGTTATATAAAGTTCATGGATATATTTTATTTTTTGATTTTAAAAAAGTGATCTCAAAAAAAAAATAATTTCTTGAATTAGAAAATAAATTCAATAATGTATTGACATGAAATTAATTATTACAGGATCTGCTGGTTTTATAGGTTCCTCACTATGCCTTAAACTTCTAGAGAGAGAAGATGATGTGATTGGCATTGATAATCATAATGACTATTATGACCCCCAAATAAAAGAAGCACGACTAGCAAGACTTCTAAAAAAAAAAAATTATAAACATTATAAAATAGATCTAAGTGATCAAAAAAGTTTGGAAAATGTGTTTAAAGAGCACAAACCTCAAAGAGTAGTTAATTTAGCAGCACAAGCAGGTGTGCGTTACTCAATGGAAAATCCTCTTGCTTATATTAATAGTAATATTGTTGGATTTGCGCATATTTTAGAAAATAGTAGATATTATAAAGTCGAGCATTTAGTTTATGCAAGCAGTTCTAGTGTTTACGGTTCTAATACTAAAATGCCCTTCTCAGAACATGATAGTGTTAATCATCCTCTATCTGTTTATGGTGCTTCTAAAAAATCTAATGAATTAATGGCACACACTTATAGTCACCTTTATCAATTACCAACAACTGGTCTAAGATTTTTTACAGTTTATGGGCCTTGGGGAAGACCAGACATGGCTTTGTTTAAATTCACTAAAGCTATTTTAGAAGATGTACCCATTGAAGTATTTAACCATGGAAAACATACAAGAGCTTTTACCTATATCGATGATATAGTGGAGGGAATAGTACAAACTCTTGACAATCCTGCAACTTGTAATTTAGGTTGGGATGGTAATAAGCCAGACCCTGCAACCAGTAAAGCGCCATGGCGTATTTACAATATTGGAAATAATAAACCAGTTCAGCTTATGGATTATATTGATGCTTTAGAAAAAGCACTAGGCAAAAAAGCAAAAATTAATTTTTTACCACTCCAGCCAGGGGATGTGCCAGATACTTACGCTAGTACAGATAATTTAAAGAAAAAATTTAACTATCAACCTTCAATATCAGTTATTGATGGAATATCCCAGTTTGTTAAGTGGTATAAAAATTATTATCAAATATGATCAATAAAATTGAAGAACTAAAAATAGCTATTATTGGATTAGGCTATGTAGGTTTGCCACTTGCTCTAGCGTTTGAAAAAAAAAGATCAGTAATAGGTTTTGATATAGAAAAAAAAAGAATTGATGAATTATTTTCTGGAATAGATAAAAATTTAGAGTCCACAAAAGATGCGCTTCAAAATATAAAGCAATTAAATTTTACTAGTAATGAAGCAGATCTAAAATTAGCAAACTGCTATATAGTTACTGTGCCAACGCCCATAGATGAATTTAAAAAACCAGATTTAAACCCATTATCTAAGGCTAGTGAAACTGTAGGCAAATTCCTTAAAAAAGGAGATTTAATTATTTATGAGTCTACTGTTTACCCTGGTTGTGTTGAGGAGCAATGTGTGCCAACTCTAGAGAAGTTTTCTGGATTAAGCTTTAATCAAGATTTTTTCTGTGGCTATAGTCCTGAGCGAATTAACCCTGGGGATAAAGAGCATACTGTTTCAAATATTAAAAAAATTACCTCAGGATCAACACCTGAAATTGCAGATTTAGTAGATGATTTATACAATGAAATTGTAACTGTGGGCACTCATAAAGCTCCAAGTATAAAAGTTGCAGAAGCTGCAAAAGTAATTGAAAATACTCAGCGTGATTTAAATATTGCTCTAATTAATGAGTTATCAATATTTTTTAGTAAAATGAACATAGACACTCAAGCAGTATTAGACGCTGCAGGAAGTAAATGGAATTTTTTGCCTTTTAAACCTGGTTTAGTTGGAGGTCATTGTATTGGTGTAGACCCTTATTATCTTACTTATAAAGCTAAAAGCATTGGATATGATCCAAAAATTATTTTAGCAGGAAGAGAGCTGAATGATAAAATGGGAAGTCATGTGGTCTCTCAATTAATTAAAACAATGAAAAAAAAATCTATTCAAATTAAAGGAGCTAAAATTTTAATTATGGGATTAACTTTTAAAGAAAATTGTGCAGATATTCGAAATTCTGGTATTAAAAATGTCATTGAAAGCCTAAAAAATTTTGATTGTGACTTTGATCTTTATGACCCTTGGGCAAATAAAGAAGATATAAAAAAAGAATATGATGTATATCCAAATTCTACATTAAACAAAGACACTTATGATGGGATTATAATAGCTGTAGCTCATGATAAATTTAAAACCATGGGTTTTGATACAATTTATAATTTATGTAAAAAAAACCACATAATCTATGATTTAAAATACCTGTTTACATCCAATAAAATTGACTTAAGACTGTAGCATTCATTAATATTTTAGTCTTAATTATGAAAAATATAGATAAAAAAACTGTAGATAGTTTTAGTGACCAATGGGTTCGTTATGACCAATCAGGAATGGAAAATAAAGAAGCCTATAAAATATTTAAAAGTTATTTTTCAATATTTCCATGGAACAAGTTACCAAAGTCTGCAGAAGGTTTTGATATGGGATGTGGCACTGGAAGGTGGGCTAAATTTGTAGCACCTAAAGTTCGAAAGCTACATTGTATTGATCCTTCTAATGCTATTAAAGTTGCAAAAAAAAAACTAAAAAAATTTAATAATATTAAATATTATCAAAAGTCATTAGATAATAGTGGGTTAAAAAACAAAAGTCAGGATTTTGGATATTTATTAGGTGTTTTACATTATGTTCCAGATGCAAAAGCTGCGATTAAATCTTGCTCAAAGTTACTAAAACCAGGTGCACCCATATTGCTATATATTTATTATTCTTTAGATAACCGCCCTTTATGGTTTAGATGGATATGGATTTTATCTAATTTTATTAGATTGATAATTTCAAAATTACCTAAATTTTTAAATTTCTTAATATGTGATATTATTGCGTTTTTTATTTATTACCCTTTTGCAAAAATTTCATTAATGTTTGAAAAAATTGGTCTAGATTTCAAAAATCTTCCACTTCATTTTTATAGAAACTTAAGCTTCTATGTGATGCGTACAGATTCAAGGGATAGATTTGGATCTCCTATGGAAAAACGTTATTCAAAAAATGAGATACGGCAAATGATGACCAGTGCTGGGTTAGAAAAAATTAAATTTAAAAATTCTGTACCCTTTTGGACTGTAGTTGGATTTAAAAAAAAATAAAAAGACAATATTTTCAATTAATTAGTTTAGTGATTAATATACTATGCTATGATAACTATAAGACACTCAAGTTAGTAATTTGAAAAATATTTTTTATAGTTAATGAACAAGACTCTGCTCATTTTAGTTAGCCATGTTAGTTTTTTTATTTCTCATCGATTAGACCTTGCAATAACTGCAAAAAATATGGGCTACAATGTTATAGTAGCTTTTGGTGAATTAGATGCGGATATTAAATGTTTAACAGAAAGAGGTATTGATAGTTTTCATACACCAATACAACGAGGTGGAACTAACTTACTAAAAGATCTTAAATCGTTATATTCTATATGGAGTCTTTTTCGAAAAGTACGCCCTGATATAGTGCATTTAGTCACAATCAAACCTTATCTATATGGAGGAATTATAGCCCGTCTAACAAGGGTATCATGTGTGGTGTCTGCTGTTTCTGGACTTGGTAGTGTATTTATTCATAAGGATTTTAGAAGTCGATTTTTGAGACTATTGCTTTATCCCATCTATAGACTTGCTTTTAATCACTTTAATCAACGTGTGATCGTTCAAAATAAAGAAGATGCAAAAGTATTAGTCGAATTAGGTGTTCTTAATTCACAAAAGATTAGATTAATAAAAGGTTCTGGTGCTAGGTTAGAGGAATTTACACAACTTGATGAGCCAGATGGAATACCTGTGGTATGTTTTGCTGGCCGAATCCTATACGATAAGGGTATTTATGATTTTGTTGCTGCTGCAAGGTTGCTTAAAAAACGTGGTGTTCAAGCTCGATTTTGTTTGGCAGGTGATTTAGATATTAAGAATCCTACAGGATTAAACATAGAAGATTTGAACAGTCTTAGAGAAGATAAAAATATTGAAGTTTTGGGGTTTAAAAAAAATATTGCAACATTGTATGCTAAAGCACATATTATCTGTTTACCATCTTATCGTGAAGGTCTTCCAAAATCACTTATTGAAGCTGCAGCAGCAAGTAGATCAATAGTAACAACAGATGTTCCTGGCTGTAGAGATGCTATTATACCAAATAAAACTGGTTTACTTGTTCCAGTTAAAAATCCAGAAAAATTAGCTGATGCACTTCAGTGGTTAATAGAACAACCCCAAGAGAGAATTGCTATGGGTAAAGCTGGAAGACAGTTAGCTGAAAGAGAATTTCGGATTGAAAAAATTATTAAAGATCACTTGGATATATATCAAGATTTACTTGCTAATATTTAATAAATAAAATCATAAATAGTAATGAAAATATTAAGATATTTAAAATAGAAAAGATGGTATTTGGTGCTAAAGTTAAAAAAAAATTCTGTGATTACAAATAGTTAAACAAAGCTTATTTTTTTTTTGTGTATATTTCTTATAATAAAAAAAATTATAAAAAAGAATATAAATAAAATCAAAGAAATTAGTGGGTTAAAAAATTCAAAAGAAATGTAACCACTAGTAAATAAAACTATATTTATAAAAACAATTAAAAAATTTGTTAAAAAAATTGACCTAGTCTTTTTATAAAAAATATGATGTAGGTGATCTTGTCCTGCCTTAAAAGGGTTCTTTTTATTTTTTAATCTAATTAAGTTGATTGATATGAATTCATAAACAAATATCGAAACTGACCACGCAAGTAAAATTGGGTGTACTATTCTTTGATTTGCCAAATATATAAGGATAAATGCTATTGTAAAACCCAGTAATAAACTTCCATTATCTCCTAAAAATAATTTTGGAAGATTGAAAATAGAAAAATTGAATAATAAAAAGAAGCAAATAGGTAACAAAATTGTTATTAAAAAAAGTTTAATATTTTCATCAGTTATTAAGAAATATAGAATACCTAATACTGAGATTGAAGAAAAACTTAGCACACCATCTAATCCATCAAAATAATTGAAAGCGTTAATTAAGAACATTACACAAAGTAATGTAAAAGGTATTGAGAAACTGTTTAACTCTAATTTAAAATAATTGTAATCTCCAATTTGGATTAAATTTAAATTTTCAATAACGATCAAATAAATTATTGGAATAATTTGTAAACTTAATTTACTACCAATACTTAAATTTTTTTTATCGTCTATAAAACCCACAAATGCCATTAAGAGGCCAATTGATGCTATTATGTTCAGGGTATAAATATAAGTTTCAAATAACAGGAGTGAACAAATATAGGATAAGCTTATAGCCAAACCTCCTGTATACGCTGTAGGTTTAGAATGTTTTTTTCTATGACCTGGTATGTCAACCAGGTTTAATATGTATGAAATTTTTGAAAAACAAAAGAATAACAAAAAAATTAGAATACAATAAATTAACATTAGATAAAATACAAAATATACAGTGTAATTAGAAATTTAAAATATAAAAAATTTTAAAATTTTAAATTTAATAATAAAGTTAATATTTAATCAAAAAATTATAATTAACTATAGCTTATTTTATTTCTATAATTATTGATTTGAGACAAAAAAATCAATTAAAATAGGAACGTTCAAAAACTATATTGCAATTACTAGATCTTTGGATAAGAATTTATACAACTAATGAAAAAGTATTAAAGTTTCTTATGAAGAAAGCACTAATTTTTATTCAACTTAATGAGATAAATTTTGATCTTGTAAATAAATACGTTGATAGTTCAAAAAAAAAATTTTCAAACTTAAGGCACATTATAGAAAACTATAAAAATTTTTTAACATTAGCTGAAGATGAATATAAGAATCAAGAACCCTGGATTCAATGGGCATCAGTTCAATTAGGTAAAAATTTTAAAGATCATGGAATTTTTAGACTGGGAGATATAGTAAACCATTTAGGCCAGAAGCAAATTTTTGAAACGATTGAGAGGAGGGGATATAAAGTTGGTGCTATTTCACCAATGAATGCAGAAAATAGATTAAAAAATCCTGCTTATTTTATACCAGATCCTTGGACCGACACATATTCAGATACTTCTGAGTTTTCAAAAAGGTTGTCTTCATTATTGAAACAATCAGTTAATGATAACAGTTCTGGAAAACTTTCCTTTGGTTCGTTAATAACTATTTTTGAGATTATTTTTAAAACTCTTCATTATAGAAATACACTTTTTTTAATTAGATTAATTTTTTCTTCAATAATAAAACCTTGGAAAAAATCTCTTGTACTGGATTATTTGATTCATATGGTTCATTTACATTTATATAAAAAAAAAAATCCTAACTTTTCTTCTATATTTTTAAATGCTGGTGCTCATATCCAGCATCATTATTTTTATAATACAAAATATATTAACAATCTGCCCAAAAACCCTAATTGGTATATAAACTCTTTTTCTGATCCTATTGAGGATATGCTTGAAGTTTATGATAAAATAATTGGTGATTACATAAAACTTTCTAAAAATGAACACTACTTGCTAATTGCAACTGGCTTGAGGCAAGTGCCATATGATTTGATTAAATTCTATTATCGTCTTAAAGATCATCAAATTTTTTTAAATAAGATTGGCATCAAATTTTTGAAAGTACTACCAAGAATGACAAGAGATTTTGAGATTATTTTTGAAACAGAAAATGATTCCATTGTTGCTAAAAATATTTTAGAAAATATTTTTTCAAAAAAAGATAATTTAAAAATATTTGGTGAAATTGAAGAGAGAGAAAAAAGCTTATTTATCACACTAACATATCCCCATGAAATAAAAAAAAAAGATCTTATGATTACCAATAATAATTCAGAATTAAACTTTTTTAATGAGGTGTCTTTTGTAGCTATTAAAAATGGGAAGCATGATCAAAAGGGATATGTTTTTTATTCACCTAATTTGGATTTAAAAATTCCCAAAGATCCAATTCATGTATCAAAAATTTTTAATATGATTTTGAATATATTCTGATTATAAACAATTTTACGTGAGATGATCTTATAGTTTTTTTTTATTCAATATATAAAGTTTTTTTTGTAATTTTATTTATAATTTTATATTTTTCGTTAAAACTGATAAAATATTAAATAAAACTACTTTTATCTATTTTTTTATGAGTGATTTAAAATATTCAAATACAGCTCCAATTAACCTTTTAATCGTGTCTATTGTTCCTTTTTTAATTTGGGGCCCTTTTTTTCCCGATTTAATTATAAGTATTTTCACTTTATTTTTTTTATATTATGTATTCAAGAATAAAGATTTTTATTATTTTAATAATAAGCCATTAATAATATTTTTCTCATTTTGTATAATTTCTATAGTTTGTAGTTTGCTTGCTAGAGATATTTTATTTAGTTTAAAAAGTTCTTTTTTTTATTTTAGAATAGGAATATTTAGTTGTTTTGTTTGGTACTTAATTGATAAAGATAAAAGTGTCTTAAATTATTTTTATTATGCTTTGGTTTTATGTTTTTTAGCCTTGGTTATAGATGGCTATTATCAATATTTTAATGGAGAGAATTTATTTGGATTTAAAATAATTGGCTCTCGTATCTCGTCTTTTTTTGGTGAAGAGCAAATCTTGGGCTCTTATTTGTCAAGATTATTTCCTTTGTTATTTGCACTATTTATAATTAAGAAGAAAAAAAAATATGAAGTTTATTTTATAGGATTTTTATTTATTTTAGTAGAAGTCCTAATTTTTGTGTCAGGTGAAAGATCTGCTTTTTTCTTTTTAAATTTGTCGACTATATTTATTATAATTTTAATTAAAGAATATCAAAAGTTTCGATTGCTCACATTTATAATAGCTATTGTTTGTGTAACTATTATATCTCTAAATTCACCAAATCTGACTGATAGAATGATTTTAACTCCTGCTAAAGATATGGGTTTTATCACGAATACTAACACGAATACTAACACGAATACTAACACGAATACTAATAAGGCAGTTTTTTTTTCTTCTATACACGATGGTTATTTTCGAACAGCCTACAATATGTTTTTAGACAAACCAATTCTTGGACACGGTCCTAAAATGTTTAGGGTATTATGTGGGGATAAAAGATATGCAACTGGAGTATTTCCATGCTCGTCACACCCTCATAATTTTTATCTGCAGTTATTAGCTGAAACTGGAATTGTGGGATTTGGTTTTTTATTTTTTTTGTTTTCTTATATTGTGTATATCACTTCTCGACATCTTAAATCTATTGTATTAAAAAAAAAGCGATATTTAACAGATTATCAAGTATGTTTATTATCTTGTTTGTTAATTACAACATGGCCGTTTTCTCCAAATGGTGGTTTTTTTAATAACTGGCTCATGATAGTTTATAGCTTGCCAATAGGTTTTTATCTTAGTTCTATGTATTCCAAAAAAAGCTTTAATTAATTAAATTTTTAGATTAAAAATTGATCAGTACAAATTAATAATTTTAATATTTAATGTCAAAAATTTATACAAAAGATAATCCATTAAAAGATTTACAGTATTTAATAAGAATTTTTTGGAAAGAAAAATTAATGTTAATTACATTAGCAATAATTTTGATGTCAGTAGGTGGCATCCATGCTTATAAGCAACCTTCATTATATAGCTTTTCAACAAAGATAAAAAAAACACAGGAATCAGTATTTAACAAGTATAAGGTGATAAATGAAATTCTAAGAAGAAATAATTTTTTCTTTACTATTAATAATATATCAATATTTAAAAAATTTGTTTATAATGCTAGCAATTATAGGAAAATAATCTCACTTTTAGAAAATGATCGTTTAATTAACTCACAGATAGATGGTTTAGATGACCAATCAAAACAGAGAATGTTGTTTGATTATGCTAGGTCTTTTCAAATTATAGTCAATAAAAAACTTGAGAATGCAACTGTTTCATTTGTGTGGCACGATGTTAATGAAGGATTACTATTATTTGAAGAGTTGATGAAAAAAACTATGGAAAGTGTAAAAATAAACGTTGTTGCCGAAGTTAAACAATCTTCCAAATTGATTAATTCAAAAAAAAAAAACAGATTAAAAAATTTAAAGGATACGACTGTAAATATTTTAGAATTAGAAAAAATAAAAGCAGAAAGGGAACTTCTTATTCTTGAAGAGCAATACTTTATAGCTAAAGATTTAGGTATTGAAGGAAGTATTGATATAAATATTATTGAAGGAAGTGAAATAAAAATTTATATGAAAGGTTATAAATGGATATCAAAAGAAATTGAATTTTTAAAAAAGCGTTCAGATGAAGATACGATAAAAAGATCAAATGACTATATTAATATTAGTAGAGAAATATATTATTTAAAAAATGACATGGCTCAAGATTCATTAAATGAACCGATAAATATTTTAGAAACAGATAAATCAGATGATTGGGTAGATTTTAGCATATTGGATGTAAATATAGTCAAAATATCACCAGAACCATATAAATATGCATTCTTTGGTTTAATTCTTGGACTGGTATTAGGGGTATTGTTTGTAATTATACGTGACCTAATCAGTCGACTAAGATTAATTAAATAGAATAAATTATATTTAGCAACCTTAGAATATTATTTAAATGGGTTTTTCTTTTATCAAAATTTAAAACTTTGCTTTGCTAATTAAACTATTTATAATTTAACTACTTACTTTTTTTATATGAAAAAAAATTTACCATGCCCAAATTGCAATAATAATAACTTCTCTATTTTTGATAAATACTACCATGGAAGAAGATTAAATATAAAAAAAATTTTGATATGTAATTTCTGTAAACTTAAGCAATCAGATCATTGTCCAGATAGTAAAGAATTTAAATTACTTTATAATAATATCAATACCAGATTATTATTTGATCCTTCAAAAGAGACGAATTATGAGAAATACTATAAAGAATTTGACTCATTTTTAAAATTTATTATTGATAAGTTAAAATTAAATACAATGGATCAATTGAATGTAATTGATATTGGTGCAGGAAACGGAAGTACATTATTGCAAATCAAGGATCTTACAAATTGGAATTCAATAGGAATTGAACCAGATAAAATTAAACATAAAATATTAAATTTTCATAAATTAAATATTATTAATGATACTTTTCAGAACATAAGTAGTAATCTAAATAACGATTATTATGATTTAATAATTATATCACAGGTGCTCGAGCATATTGAAAACCCATTAATACTTTTGAAAGAAATAAATAAAAAACTTAAAAAAAATGGACATTTGTGGATTGATGTTCCACTGTGTAATAATAATTATTTTAATTCAAGAGTTATTGATGATCTTGGTCATTTATATTTTTTTGATGAGATGACACTTGGAAAAATTGTAAAACAAAGTAATTTTCATATAGCTTCATCGGGGTCTTATGGTAGGATTATTGAACCCAAAAGAACACTACTGTCATCAGTAAAGCTATTTTTTAAGTACTATCTTCATAGATTTTTACCTATGAGCTTACTAAATGTTAACAAACTTATTTCAAGTAAGACCAATAAATTTAAAAATGTAAATTTTAAAGATACATATAAACAAAATGATACTAAGATAAATGAAAGTGTTTACAGGTATTCTAAACTTTTTATGCTAGCTAAAAAAAATGATTGAAAACTTTAATTTACGATTACGAGTTTATTTATCTAATTTATTAGAAAAATAGTTGAGGAAAAAATGAGCCTTTGTGAATTCCCTTTATTATTTGATTATATATTTTTTATCAGAGATAAAAAATTTTTTATGATAGAAATAAATTAACTAATAAATTAATTGACATATTTTAAGATTTTAAGAATTAATTGATAATAGTAACAGTTTTTGCTTAATTTAATTTTT
>Ga0209425_10001000_pt1 | contig 33459 bp, 31 predicted proteins | sample COG_05_FD_184749 | JGI IMG/M metagenome (GOLD analysis project Ga0209425, IMG submission 184749) | Pelagic Microbial community sample from North Sea - COGITO 998_met_05 (SPAdes) (version 2) | ecosystem: Environmental > Aquatic > Marine > Neritic zone/Coastal water | place: Helgoland, sampling...
GAGAGTTTTAACAGATGGTGAAATTCTCAAGTCTCAAGCATGTATTTTTACATCAAAGAAAAATTCAAAAAAAAAAGGATTAAAGCAATTAACTCAATTACTTTCCAAATAATTTATCCTTAAAATAAACGAGGATTATTTTGATAATATCTAAATTTCTTAATATTGCATAAAGAGTTACCAAAACTCCAATTACAAATATAATTTTCAAAATTAGATATAATTCCATAAAAAACCCTTATAATACAACTAACGAATCATGGACACAATTTTATTAACTATATTGATTTTATTATTAGTAGTATCTACAGCAATTCTATATCTAAATATTAGATCTAAAACAAAGGGTGACGGCAAAGAGATTGAAGAAATAACAAATTTAAATACCGAAATAGTTCGATTGAAAGATAGTTTAAATAATACAATCAATACATCTTTAGGCTCAATGTCCACCTCATTTAATGCACTTTCAACTGGCGTGACTAAAGATATGACTGAAGCTTTAACAAAGGTAGATGAAAAAGTTGGAAATTTTAATCAACAAGTACAATTGTTAAATCAAAGCCAAGAGGGCATTACTAAAATTCTTGCTGGTGTTAAAAAATATGGCACACTTGCAGAGTATTCACTTGATGCATTAATCAAGGACTTATTACCCGCATCTCAATTCATGACAAATGTTAAAATGAAAGAGGATACAAGTGAAAATGTAGAATTTGCAATTAAACTACAAGGAGATGTTTTAGTTTCAGTAGACTCTCATTTTCCAGTAGAAAAATTTAAAGCAATCACAGATGCTTATGATGCAGATGACAAAAAAGCAGTTGCTGATGCTAGAACAAAATTAGCAAGTGCTTATAAAGCTAAAGCAAAAAGTGTAATGGAAAAATATATCGTTCCACCTAAGACTACTGATTTTGCAATAGTATATGCACCAACTGAAAGTCTTTATAAAGAATTAACAGAATATCAGGATCCAAGCACCAAAGAGTTACTAACTCAAGAATTAATGAAAAAATATAAAATAGTAATTTGTGGCCCTAATACTCTCTCGGCATATTTACAATCATTACATATGGGCTTTCAGTCGTTGAAAGTACAAAAGGGAGCTACAGAAATATACAACCATCTTAAAACAATCACTACAAGATTTGGAAAGCATTTTGATAATATAGTTATACTTAGAAAAAAATTAGAGGAAGCCATGAGTGTGGTTGATAAGTTTGGCACCGATGCAAGATCAATTGGCAGAACTTTAGAAAATATAAGAGATCCTGAGCAGGTTGAGAAAGCTGTTCAAACAGAAAATGTAGAAAAATTTGTTGAAAGAAATAAACAGCTTAAAAATTAATTTCTTTTTTACAATAATACCGATTATAAGAAATCACATGCAATGGAATAATAAATTTATTTATCCTAAATCCACAAGATCGATTTTCCAAGGTTCAAGACACTATGCAGTTAATCAAGAAAATCTTCCTTCAGTTACAACCATATTAAAAGCGACAGAGTCTGAGGAGAAAAAAGCAAAATTAGCAGAATGGAAAAATAGAGTAGGCCACAAGCAAGCAGAAATTATTTCAAGAGAAGCAACTAGCCGTGGAAGTTCTATGCATGATTATTTAGAAAAATTTTTGCTTGGAAAATTAAATATGGATTTGCTTGGTGATAATACTCTAGAAAAGATGATGGCTGATCAAATTATAGAAAATGGACTTAGAAATAAATTAAGCGAGATTTGGGGGTGTGAAGCAACTTTATATTATCCTGGAAAATTTGCAGGTGCTGCAGACTGCATTGGCATTTATGAAAATAAAGAAACAATTATAGATTTTAAACAAAGCAATAAACCAAAAAAAGATGAGTGGATTGATGATTATTATTTACAATGTGCAGCATATTCATTAGCCCATAACAAAGTTCATGATTCAAATATAACTCAGGCAGCAATTCTTCTATGTACTAAAGACAATATTTTTCAAAGATTTATAATTGAGGGTGAAAGATTAATAAATTATCAAAATCAATTTTTAGAAAAAGTTGAACAATTTTATTCACGAAGGATGGCAAATTGAATTATGTAGTTTGGGATATTGAGACAGACTCGGCTCAATTAGATTGGGCAACAATGATTGAAATTGGAGCAATTCTACTTGATGAAAACTTTAATGAAAAAGATAGGTTTACTGCAAGATGTAGAATGCCCCAAGATAGAGTTCCATCTGCTACGGCTTTATGTATAAATAAATCAAACGTTGATTTGATCACTAAAGGTAACTTAAGCCATTATCAAATGATTGCTCAAGTGGAAAAAAAATTTCGTGAATGGTCTCCAGCAACTTTTATGGGTTTTTCAAGCGTAGGATTTGATGATGAAATTTTGAGGCGTGAGTTTTTTAAATCATTGAGAAAACCTTATTTAATTAACACAGAAGGAAATTCAAGACACGATGCTTTAAATATGATTAAGGCTGCATTTGCAATTGATGAAAATGTTTTAAAAACAGAACTAAATCCAAAGGGAAATAAATCAATGAAATTAGAGTCTCTTGCAAGATTAAATGGATTTAATTCAGAAGATGCCCATTCTGCATTATTTGACACAGAACTAACAGTAAAAGTTTTAAGATTATTAAAAGATAAACAACCTGATCTATGGCATGAATATTTAAAAACTAAAAGCAAAGTTGTTGTTGAAAATTTAATTAAACAAGAAAAAATGTTTTCAATTAATGAAAATTTTTTTGGTAAAAATTACTTATTTTTAGTGGCACCATTACACCCTAATTCGTGTATGCACCCCGTTTATAAATGGGGGCAAGTAGTTAATTTATCTGCAAATATCGAAGAACTACAAAAACTTAATTATCAAGATTTAAAAAAAGCCATGAAAAAATCTCCTCGTTTTTATAAAACAATAAAATCTAATAAAGCTCCAATAATTTTAGATAAAAGTTTAGGTTTAAAAGTGAATCCTTATAATAAAATTGATCCAAGTTTAATTAATAAAAGAGCCGAATTAATGAAATCTAATGAAAAATTTTCTCAAGATATATGTAGTATTTTAAAAGAAGCTGCTGAAGAAAAAATGGAGACAGCATCACAAGAGGATCCCGAACCAGAAGAAACGATTTATTCAGGAGGTTTTGATACCTTTAATAAAGATGTTCCTTTATTTCAAAAATTCCATGAATCCGATTGGAAAAATAAATTGGTTTTATTGGATAAGTTTAAAGATGACAGATTAGTTACATTTGGGCATAGCTTAATATTTAATGAAGCCCCTGAAATTCTTCCTAAAGATATTCATAAAAAGATCAAAAGAAGGATAGCTTCTAGAATTTTAAGCACTAACAAAGAAAAGTGGTGGACAATTTCAGCTTTTTACTCTGAGTGTGACGAAATAAGAGAAAATGAAGATAAAATGTTTTCATTTAAAACTATCGATGAAAAGCTTAAATTTTTAGATGGAATTAATGATTATGTAATGAATTTGGAACAAAAATATTCAGATGCTTAACTTAACAAAAACAAAAAAAGTACTTTTTGACCATTGAAAATTGGATTGAATCAATTATATCAGTTAAATGCTTATAGATTTTAAAGATGAAGATTTTGAAAAAAAAATTAAAAATGAAGATATATCTGTAATACAATTTAGTGCAGCTTGGTGTGGGCCATGCAAAGCACTTAAACCGGTAATGGATAAGTTAGCAGAGGAATATAAGGATAAGGCTGGTTTTTATTATGCAGATATTGAAGATGCTGGAATTAATACTGGTAGCGCTGCAGGAATAAGAGGTGTACCAACTGTAATTGTTTATAAAAAAGGTATTGAAGTAGATAGAAAAGTTGGTGGAGTTCCAGAAAGTCATATGAAAGAATTTTTAGAAAAGAATATTTAATTTAAATTTAATACTTCGCCCGCTAAATACAAAGATCCAGTAATTAATAAAAGATCTCCTTCATTTAAATTAATTGATTTTATAGCTTGTTCAATATTTGGTTGGTAATGAACATTGGGTATACTTTTAAATTTTTCTTTTAAATCTTTTCCATTTATTGAATTTGCTTGATTGGGAATATCTATAGTTGTTAATGACGAAATACCTTTAAAGTAGCTTATATATTTTTCATGATTTTTATTAAACATCATCCCAATTATAATATGTTTTTTACAGTCTAAACTTTGAAGGTATTCGTTTAATACTCTTGCACCATCTTCGTTGTGACTTCCATCAACTATCAATTTATTGTTTTTAACCAACTCTTTTAATTTGCCAGATTTAATTTCCTGAAGTCTTGCTAAACTAGATATTTTTGTAATTCCTCTTTGAATATGTTCGTCTTTAATACCAATATCCAAAGCTCTTAACGTTGCTATTGCATTTGAAACATTTTCCAATTGAAATTGTCCAAGAACATTAGGCATTGGAAGCTTTAACCCTCCAAGCTTATCTTCATAATAGAAAAACTCATTCTCCTCAAAAGAATAATTAAAATCATCACTAAAAAATATTTTATTTGAGGAGTTTTGAGAAATAGTTCTTTTAATAAAATTCATTTTCTCCTTACTATTTTGTTTGGCTACAATAATATTTGAATTTAAAAGAGTAGATGTTTTTTCAAATATAATTTTTTCAATTGTTCGTTCATCTTTTGGTAGCCAGTCTAAATGATCTTCACTTATAGAAGTTACTACACTAGCAAGATTTTTTTTAAGTATATTAGTTGCATCAAATCTATGAAATAAACCAGATTCTACAAGGTTTATATTATTTGGGTATTGAGCAGCCTTATAAAAATAAGAAGCTGTTAATATTTCAAAGAATGTAATGGGTTTATTGTCATTAATATTTTCTACTTCTTCAAATAAATTAGCCAATTCATCATCGCTTAATTCCATATTATTAAAGACAAATCGTTCATTTATTTTTAGAATATGAGGACTGGTATAAACATTACACTTTAAATTAGCTTCTTTTAAAATCGAAAAAATCGAAAAAATTGTACTATTCTTCCCATTAGTACCAACCACAGAGATAGCGTTAATTTTGTCTTGAGGATTACCTAGTTTTTCACAAAGATTAGTTACTCGGTCTAAACTTAGATCAATTTCTTTAGGATGCAGCTTTTGTAAGCGAGTTAGTATTTTCTGAAGTTTCATTTTCTTCAGTGTTTATAGCAGAATTTTTATTTAACAATATTGATAATAAAGTTCCAATTTTTTCAACTAAATCTTTTCTTTCAACAATTAAATCAACAAAGCCAGTTTTTTGAACATACTCGGATGTTTGAAAGTTGTCTGGCAACTCTTCTTTTACAGTTCCTTGAATCACACGCTTACCAGCAAACGCAATTAATGACCCTGGCTCAGCAATATGTACATCTCCAAGCATTGCATATGATGCCGTTATACCACCAGCTGTTGGGTCTGTTATTAACACAATGTAGGGTAGATTATAGTTCTTTAATTCATTTATAGCTAGAGTTGTTCTAGTCATTTGTGAGAGAGAAATTAAACTTTCCATCATTCTCATTCCACCACCAGCACTCACACAAATAAAGGGTGTTTTGTTTTCAATTGCATATTGTGCACCATATAAAAAAGCCTCACCTTCTGCAGAAGCCATAGATGCACCTAAAAAATCAAAATCTGATGCCACGGCTGTTACTTTAATATTTTTGATTTTACCACAAACAACCATCATTCCACATTGCATACCAGTTTTCTTACGCGCATTTTTTAATCGGTCTTTATAAGGCTTTGAATCTGTCCAGGTTAATGGATCATCATTTGGAATTGGAGTCTTAAAAATTTCATAATTATTTTTTCCAAATAAAATATCAAATCTCTGGTTAGGCTTAATTCTGTGATGCTTGTTACAATCTGGACAGACCCATAAATTTTTTTCTAATTCTTTTTTTAAAATTGGACCTTTACAACAAGAAGTCCAGTCACTTTTAGCAATATCTTCTTTCGAGGCTCTTTTGTGTATAGCAGTTTTAATTTTTTCACCTGCTCTGATAATTTTTGTAATCCAATTCATTTAATTTTATTTCTTAATTTTTCCACTATATTAATAGCATTTGTGACAGCATTTTGTCTTTTTTTTATAGAATTAGTAATCTCTTTGCAAATGGCACTCCCAACTACTAAACCGTCAGCTTTTCTTAATGATTTTATTGTTTTTTCAGTAATTCCAAAGCCAATTACTATATTTTTAGATTTATTTAATGATTTAATTTTATTGTATCTTTTTAATATTTTTTTTGAAGAAACTTTTAATTTTCCTCCAGTTGTTGAAAGCATCGAGATATAATAAATCATATCATGAGAGTCTTTGATAATTTTTTTCAATCTATGTCTAGAAGTAGTGGGCGATATTAATTGAATAAAGTTAATATTTTTTTTTTTACATTTTAAGGCAAAAGATTTGTTCTCAGGATAGGGTAAATCAACTACGATTAATCCATCAATATTTGATTTTTTACATTTATTAAGAAATTTATTTTCTGTGTATTGATAAATCATGTTGTAATACCCCATTAAAATAATAGGCTTCTTATCTCTTAATTTTTTAAACTGACTAGCTATTGAAAAAACATCATTAATTTTAATCCCATTTTTGATAGCACGATAAGCGCTTGTTTGAATTTGACCACCATCAGCAATAGGTGTATTATGTGGAAATCCTAACTCACAGATATCAGCATATTTTGAGATAGATTTTAAAATTTCTAACGATTTTTTTTTAGTATAATCACCAGCTACAGTATAAGTAAGAAGAGCTGGTCTTTTTTCATCTTTTGCTTTTTTAAAAGATTGATTGATTAAAGAATTAATCATTTAATTTTCCTAATCTTGCTTTTAAAATATCCCTATCTTTTGCAGCGTCACCACAACTATTTATTATTAAGATTGTATCCTTACTTAATTTTGGCGCAATTTTAATCGCTTCAGCAAATGCATGGCTAGGCTCTAAACTAGGTCGTATTTTTTCAAGTTTTGTTACTAGCTGATATGCTTTTAAAGCCTCTTCATCGGTTGCATAAGTATATCTTGCTCTTTTACTATCCTTCAAAAAACAATGTATTGGACTAACTCCAGGATAGTCTAATCCAGCACTAATAGATTCTGTTTCTGTAATTTGACCTTCTTTGTTTTGACAAACATAGGATGCTGCACCATGCAGAATACCAATTTTAGCATTACGGCTTAATGGAGCCGCATGAAGTTTTGAATTCTTAGGTCCACCTGCCTCAACACCTATTAATTCAATTTGTTTTTTGTCATAATCTATAAATTCACTCCAAAATCCATAAGCAGAACTACCACCTCCCACACAATTAATTAGTTTTATTTTTTTTGGAATTTTTTTAAATACTGATTTTAATTGTACCTTTAATTCTCTAGAAATTTGAGCTGTGCTCCAACCACAAATTTTTACAAAAATATTTGGGCCAACAGTAGATCCTACACACATGTGTGTATTGTCACAATTTGAAACCCAATATCTCATACACTCACTTACGGCATCAACTAATGTTTGGCTACCAGAGTATACAGGAACAATCTCCGCTCCATTTTTTCGCATCGCATCACAATTAGGTTTTTGTCTTTTTATATCTTTTGCACCCATAAAAATTTTACATTTAAGGCCAAATTTTTTTGCAGCCATACTTAACATTTTTCCTGCATATCCAGCACCAGTATCACCAACAATATATTTTTTACCCATAGCTTTACAAATTAAAGCATGAACTGTTGCATTATATATTTTATGAGCTCCCCCATTTGCTTCAGAAACTACTTTTGCCCATATTTGAGCACCACCCAAATGATTGGATAGATTTTCTAATTTTATAAATGAAGTTGGGGTACCAATATAATTTTTAAAATAATAATCTCTTTTTTTGATAAATTTTTTATCTTTTCTTAGTTTTAAAAATTCTTTGGTTAGGTCTTCTACTGGTTTTTTTAAGGTTTCAGGGATAAAGCTTCCACCAAATTTACCACCCCAAAATCCATATTTATCATGTTGATCGATTAAGGGAATATTCTTTTTTATCTTCATTATTTAACTATTAATTTTGTTTAAGAAAATTTCTAATTTTGAAATATCTTTTACTCCACAAGTTTCCACACCTCCAGATATATCTACAATATCAGCTATTTTTTTATAATTTTCAAGATCATCATTAATCTGAATATTTCCTGCAAGCATTATTTCTTTATTGAATTTAATACCTTTTATAAATGAATGTTCAAAGGCCATGCTTTTTTCATACCCCTTGCTATCAAACAAATATATATCAGCAACATCTTCATAAAGTTTGTATAATTTTACATCTTGTGGATTTTGAATGGTTAATGCTGTTATTATTTTTTTATTATATTTTTTTTTGATTTCTTTAATTTGACTAGGTTCACAGTCATAAATTTGGTAATAATCAAAAGGAAGAAATTTAATTTCCTCTAATATTTTTTGGTCCGGCTTGACTAAAACAGCTACATATAAAGAATTTTTCTTATCAACTTTTAATAACTGTTTCAATTTATTTAGCTCAACATATCTTTTGGATTTTAGGTAATTAACAATAAACCCAATAAATTCTGGTGGTTTAGAATAATTTGTTAAAAATTCTAAAGTTTTTAAATCTGAGATACCACAAATTTTTGACTTCATTTAATTCATTGAGGATAAAATCTTTTGAATATTTTTCTTTGGGTTTCCCTTAGTGATAGGTCTTCCTATAATCAAACAATCACTTCCTTCTTTTAAAGCTTGTGCTGCATTCATTGTTCTTTTTTGATCATGCTTAATCTCATCTTGTCTAATACCCGGTGTAAAACATTTAAGTTTAGGAGCAATTTTTTTAATCATTTTAATTTCAAGAGGACTACAAATTATGCCGTATAAGTTTGCTTTATCAGCAATCTTTATTAATCTTAATACCTGTTTTTTTACTTCATCTTTGAATCCAAGTTGTTTTAAGTCCGCGTTACTAAAACTAGTTAAAACAGACACACCTAACAATTTAACGTTAATTTTTTTAGCTGCTTTGTTTGCAGCTTTTAAAGAGTCCAAGCCATTTAATAAGTGGATAGTTGCATAATTAACTTTTAATTTTTTAAGTGACCTAATGGATTCAACCAATGTGTTTTTGATATCAAAAAATTTTCCATCATAAAATATAGGTTTATTAAACCTACTAAGTTCTCTTATATTATTAGGAGAATTTTGGGTGATGTATTGAAGACCTATCTTAATTCCAGAAATTTCTTTATGTATTTTTGAGAGCAAGTTTAAAATTTCTTTTTGACTTGATACATCACACGCTACAAAAATATTTTTATTCATCATTATTTAATTTTTTAAACAAGTCTTTTGCCATTTTGAAGTGAATTGTTTTTTTTTCTGGAGTATGAACTTTTTCACCAGTTTTTGGATTTCTTGAGATTCTAGCTTTTTGAATATTTGTCGAAAAAACTCCAAAACCCCTGAGCTCTACTCTTTCATTATGGCTTAAAGTTCTTTTGATTTCACTTAATATTATATCAATGAATTTTTCTAAATCTTTTTTTTGAAAATTAGGATAGTTTTTTGAAAGTTGTTTTGATAGCTTGGATTTTACAATAGCCAATTTTAATCTACTTAAAGTTTATTAATTGTCTTCATCTTTTTTCTTTAAATCTTCTGATAGTGATGAGAACGGTAGGTTTTTACCAGAGCCTTCAGTTCCATACTTTTCTAAAGCTTCCTTTTTTTGTATTTCTTCTAAGAGTTTAATACTTAAAGTTACTTTTCTCTTATCAAAATCTAAATCTGCTATTGCACAATCTATTCTTTCTCCACCGGTAAACCTTGAGGATCTAGCATCAGCAGGGTTGATTGCTATTTGAGATTTTTTAATTTGAAAATCCATTTCACAGCCCTCGGGTCTTACTATTAGACCTTTATTGTCTGGTGATATAATTTTAACTGTTATGGTTTGATTAACTTTTTTATCTTTAAACCAATCAAATGGATCTTTTTGTGTTTGTCTTAGTCCAACTCTAATCTTATTTTCTGAGGTTTTAATCTCTAAAACTTTAACTTTAATTTTATCTCCTTTTTTATACTTTGCTAATTCTTCTTCACCGTTATTTAAAAAAGTAAGATCATTGCAGTGTAAGAAAGCATCAATATCTAAATCTCCAATTTTCACAAACAAAGAGTATTCATTCTTACTTACAACTTCTCCCTCTACAATAGTATCAATCGGATATTTTTTTTCGAATGTTTCAAACGGATTGTCTTGAGTTAACCTATGGGAGATGGCTACTCTTCTTTTATCTTTGTCAATTTCTGTAATCACACAATCAATCTCATCTCCAACTTTAAACATTTTTTTTGCTGAAACATTTTTTTTGGTCCAACTTAATTCACTAGTATGGAGTAAAGTAGTTAATCCAGGTTCTAATTCACAAAATGCACCAAAGTCCATTATTTTAACAACTTTAACTTTGTAATTTTTATTTAGTTCATAATTTTCAATGTGTTCAAATGGATCAGGTGATAACTGTTTTACTGAACAGCCTACTTGTAGTTTCTCTTTATCAACGCTAATCACTTTTAAGTCATGCTTTTCACCAATATTAAATACTTCATCAGGATGATTCACTCTTGAATATGAGATTTCTTGCAAATGAACTAAAACATCAAGTTCATTGTTAACATTGAAAAAACAGCCAAAAGAGCTGTATCCTTTAACTTCAGCATTTTTTATAATGTCACCAACCTTGAATTTATCTATAACTTTTGCTTTATCCTCCTTTTTAAAAGAAGAAATAATTTCTCTTCTAGAAACACATGCGTTCCCTCTAATTTTATCTAATTTAATCAATGCAAATTTTTGAGGCTCGTTCATTAAATGACTTATATCTTTCAGGGGCTTATCACTAATTTGTGAGCCAGGTAAAAACATTAATGAACCGGTATCAATATGCTCAACTATACATCCGCCTTTACATTTAGATGTTATTTTACCCATTATAGGTTCATTTTTTTCATATGCTTCCACTAACTTATCCCAACCTTTTATTTTTTGAGCTTTACTAGCAGAGACTAAGACTTCACCATTTTTATCTTCAATTTTTTCCAATAATACTGAAATTGTTTCACCTACTTTAATTTTGTCCGTAAGACCCATGCTTTTTAACTCATTAACATCCAACACAGGTTCGCTCTTTAAACCTTCAACAAATAAAAATACAAACTTTTCAGTAATCTTATTTATTTTACCATTAATTATTTTACCTTCTTCTATACTTACTTTAGAAAGTTGACTATTTAGTAATTGTTCAAATTCTTTTGAAGCAGGGTTTGAGAGATCTTTGTATATTTCCATTAATTATTTTGTTTTTAATATTTATTTAAAAAACATCGACCTTTTAGTTAAAATTATAGTCTTTATCAACACTGAATTTTAATATATCTAGAAGTTTAATAGCGTTTTTTAAAATAGGAGCACATTTTATGGCTTTATTAAGTAAATTTAGCACCCAAATGCTCAATTTTTTTTAAAAAGGTTGGAAAAGAAGTTTTTATAGAGTCTTTATCATGTATTTGCCATTTTCCTCCAAAAGAAAGGGCGGCAATTGCGCTTGCCATAAAAATTCTGTGATCTTTCATAAAATTTTTAATAACAATCTTTTTTTTAGTTCTTAAATTTGGATTCCCATAAATTTTCATACTACTTTTGGTTATGATATTTTTTATACCTATTTTGTTTAAAATTTTTGAAGCCCATATTAGACGAGGACTTTCTTTTTGATTTAGTTCAGATAAATTCTTAAAGACAGATACACCATTAGCTCTAGCTGCTACTAGAAATATTAGTAGAAATTCATCAATCGCAGAGCTGTTAAATTTAGTTGGACAATTAATAGGTTTAAGAAAATTTGAGCTAACTATATGCAAATCTGCAATCTTTTCACCCTTATAGTTTTTGATATTTCTTAATGAAATTTTGACACCCATGGCTTTTAAAATTTTTATTATTCCAATTCTAGAGGGGTTGATGTTAACATTTTTAATTTTTAATTTTGAATTTCTAGAAAGAGCGGTCAGCACAATAAAGAACGCACTAGAACTTATGTCAGAAGGAATTTTATAATTAAATGGTTTGATATTTTTGACTCCTTTAATCTTAATTAGATCAAAATTATTTTTCTTAATAATTTTTATTGGTAATTTAAGATATTTAAAAAGTAATTCACTGTGATCTCTTGATTTTTTTGCTTTAATTAAAGTTGTGCCTTTTGTATTTAGAGCAGCAAACATTACAGCACTTTTGCATTGCGCTGAACCTTTTGTCTCATAATATTTTATGGGTTTGGGAGATTTTGTTCCATAAATAGTTATTGGAAGTTTGCCAAGCCTAGTTTTGAATCTTGCACCAAATTTACTCAAAGGTGTAGTGACTCTAGAAAAATCTCTTTTTGACAAACTTTTGTCACCAATTATTTTAATACTGTTTTTAGAATGAATTAAAAAACCACTTATAAGTCTACCTAACGTACCTGAGTTTCCAGCATTTAAAATTAAGTTATTTCTAAATTTGTAACCATTTAAACCATTACCAGTTATCTCACATGAATCTTTTAAAAGCTTTATTTTGATCCCTAATTTCTTTAAACATTTAAGTGTACTTATTACATCTTCAGATCTTAAAAGGTTAAATGATTTTGATTTACCATTAGCTTGAGATGCTAAAAGTGCCCATCTAATTGATAAACTTTTATCACCTTCAATTGAAACATTTTTATTAAAAGACTTAATTGTGCTATTAATTTTTACAATATTTCCCATTTTTTTATTTTGTCAAAATTAAAAAAAATCTCCAAAATATTGTGATTTTGCTTTTTGATTTTTTAAAAGACTATTTGGTGAACCTTCTGCTATAATTTTACAGTTTGATAAAATAAGCGCTCTATCAACTATTGATAGCAGTTCTCTAGCTTGATGTTCGCATATCATTATACACATTTTTGGGTTTTCATTTTGTAAATTTACCAAAACTTCTTTAAGCATATGAATGGTAAGAACATCTAGTGCTGCAAAAATTTCATCACACAACAAAATTTTTGGATCACCTAATAAAGCCATACATATGACTAATTTACGTTTTTGTCCTCCAGATAGAAACTTAGCTTTGATTTCTTGAACGTTATCTAAACCAAATTTATAGATAAGTTGATTTATTTTAGTTTCCCTCTCTGTAATATTTTTGATTAAAATTTCACCAATTGCTTTTAAATTTTCAAACAAAGTTAAGTCATGAAAAAAACCTCCGTATTGTGGAACGTAACCAATTTTATACTTTCTTGCCCTAATATAAACTGGGTATGAATTAACTTTATCGTTTTCAATAATTATATTTCCAAAATTTGGTTTAATTAGTCCAATTAACAAATTAAAAATTGAGCTTTTACCGGCTCCATTCGGACCTAATAGGCCAATTATCTCTCCAGAGTTCAGGCTAAAATTAATATCATCTAATATCTGTCTTTTGTCATATAACAACGATACCTTTTCCAATTTTGCCAAGGGTTTCTTTATTTTGAACTCTTTGATTCTAAATTTTTTAATTAATGCCATTATGTTTAATAATTTTTACTTTATCTTTTTCATTTATCATGGAAGTTTTTGATGTTCTATTAAATAAGTCAATTTCCATTTGATCAGCAAATAATTTCGCAGAGATATTATTGTAAATTAAATTACCTGATAATTTAGCATAATTTTCAGAAAATTTAGCAATTATTTTATCACAAGAAATATTATGCTCTTGATACACTACAACTACATCATGCAAAAATTCAGTGTCATTATTTTTCGTATTATAAATAGCCTTTTTAGAAGTAACATTTATCTGTCCTTTTTTATCAAACCTTAAAATTGCTTTAACATCGTATAGTGAAATTAAATCTAAATTTTCTGACTCATTTTGACCACTATCGGCTTTAACAATGTAACTATTTCCATTAACATCACTTGAAAAATATTCAATTCCTTCCATGATATCACTTTTAATATCTTCATCAATTTTTGAATTATCAACAATCTCTTTGCGATTAAAATATTTTAAATAAAAAAATATTAAAACTATAATTATTAATAAACTCAATGAAATCTGAACAAAAGTTTTTTTATTCATCTCAATTTATATTTGAAGACAAAATATTGTGTATGTGAATTATTCCTATTATCTTTTTTAAATTTCCTTTTTTAAAAACGCATAAAGATGTAATTTTTTTTTCATTCATAATATTGAGAGCTTTTGCAGCTAGTGAATTTTTTTCGATCTTTATTGGATCTTTTGTCATGAAGTTCTTTATTTTATTATTACTAATATTTACTTTCTTTTTAATAGCTCTTTTTAAGTCACCATCAGTAAATATACCTGTGGCATTATTTTTTTTATTGACAGCTACTAATAAGCCAAGTTTTTTTGAATTGATTATTTTTATTCCTTCTTCGAGGGACTTTTGTTCATTAATAAAAGGAATTTTACTTTTTGTGACCATCAAATCTTCTACAGTTTGTAATCTTTTACCTAAACTCCCTGCTGGATGAAACTTTTTGAAATCTAATTGTGAAAATTTCTTAAAATTCATCACTGATATTGCAAGAGCATCTCCTAATGATAATTGAACACTTGTGCTTGTAGTTGGTACCAATCCAAATCCTGCTTCTTTAGTTTCAGGTATCAGTAATCTTATATTCGAATTTTTATATAATATTGAGTTTTTTTTTGAAACAATAGAGATTAGTTTAATTCTATATCTATTGGCATATTGGATTATATTTTTTAATTCACTAGAGTTTCCAGAATTACTGATTAATATTAATATGTCTTTTTTAGTAATACTACCCAAGTCTCCATGTGAACAATCGTTAGCCGATATTGAAAATGAAGGAGTCCCTACCGATGATAATGTTGATGCAATTTTTGACGCAATCAATCCACTCTTACCAACACCTCCTAAAATTACTTTTGATTGACATTTAGCTATTGCTGCAACGGCATCATTGAAAGATGGGTTTATAAATTTTTTTAATTTTCTAAGTCCATCAATTTCAAGGTCAATTACATTTTTTGCTATTTTTATAAATTTGTTTTTCATTTCTAGTGTGCCCAAATATCATCTTTGAATAAAGCTAGATCAAGATCAACTCTGGTATTTAAAAATTTTAAGCAGTTGTTGTAAAGATCAAGTCTATTTTCTCTTATTAAAATTTTATTCAATTCATCATGTATTTTATGAAGATGCACAACATCATTTGCACAATATTTCAATTGTGCTTGAGTTAGCTCGCCACCAAAATCTGAACTTTGAAATTGTTTGCTTATATCAATATTAATAAATTCTTTAATAAGTGTTTTTAATGAGTGACTATCAGAGTATGATCTTGCAAGCTTAGAAGCAATTTTTGTATCTAAAATATTATTAGTGTCAGTTTTTAAGTAATATTTTATATGCGCAATATCAGCTCTCCCGTAGTGAAAAATTTTTGTAATTTTGTTGTTATTTAATATTTTAACTAAATTGGGCGCATTATATTTAGATCTATCAAGCTGCACTATGTGTGCATCGCTATTTCCTGAAGAAATCTGAATTAAGCAGAGCGGATCCCGCTTTACATTTAAACCCATAAACTCTCCGTCCACAGCTATTAGATTGCCTAATTTTAAACTATCTGGTAAATCATTTTTGTGAAGCTTAATATCAATATTCATTTTTTAACATATATATATGAAAGCAAAAAATTGTAAATGAAAGCAACGAAAAATATCTTAATTTTTGGTGGTTCAGGTCAAATAGGATCCTCTCTTATTCGCTATTTAACCAGAAATAACTATAAGTGCACTGTTGTAACAAGAAATATTCATCAAAAAGGAATTTTAATCAAGACACAAGGAAATGCTGGATTTATAAATGTTGTGGAAGCCAATATTTTTGATGAAAAAAAAATTAGGAAACTTTTTGAAAAAGCAGATGTTTGTATTAATTTAATTGGCATCTTGTATGAAAAAAAAAGAGGAAATACATTTAAAAATATTCATTCTATATTTCCCTCATTGATAGCAAAACTCTGTAAAGAATATAATTTAAATCAATTTATTCATTTATCTGCTTTAGGCATTAATAAGGCCACTGACTCTGAATATGCAAAAAGTAAACTGATAGGTGAAGAAATGATCTTAAAAAATTTTCCTTTAGCTACAATTTTAAGACCCTCGATAGTTTACAGCTCATCTGACAATTTTAGTTGTAACTTAATGTCCTTGTTAAACAGATTGCCAATTTTTCCACTTTATTACTCTGGTAAAACAAAGTTTATGCCAATTCACTGCTCAGATTTAACTGACGTTATTTTTAATATAATAAATAAAAACTTACAATTAAATATAATTGAGTGTGTTGGTCCTGAAGCAATTACATTTAAAGAAATTTTAGAAAGATTATTGAGATTAATTAATAAAAAAAGAATTTTACTACCCTTTCCATTGCCGATTGCAAAATTTTCAGCAGGATTTTTTGAAATATTCCCAAACCCTCTACTAACTAGAGATCAACTAAGACTTTTAAAATATGACAATATTCCATCAGGCAAATATAAAACCAATTCAGATATTGGAATTCCAAGCGTGAGATTTTTTAATCAAGAAGTTAAAAAGTATTGCCATATGTGGAAAGATGGTGGTCAATTTTCTACCGAAAAATACAATTCTTAAATTAATGATATAAAAAAGTTTGTTAATTATAATTATGCAGACTTTATTTTTTTTTCAATAAACCCTGGAACCTCATCTGTTTCAACTGGTTCGTCTTTTTTACTTGATTTCTGTTGGTAGCTAAACAAGAGGTGGAGCTTGCAATAACTGAAGTCTTTTAATGAAGACCTACCACAGAAATAAAAATTGGGTTCATCCGGATGCCCTATTGGATATTTACAGTCATTATCGGTTAATTCTTCTAATTGTTTAGGATTTTCAGGCTCAAAGTCTTTTTCTATTATTAAGGATTTAAATTTACTTCTACTTCTTTTTTTGGATTGAGTATTTATATTTTCCATAGAAGATTCAAAATTTTTATTTGAAGTTGCAGTTCTTGTTTTAATTTTTGCTGATAAGTTTAATCTATGAGCTTTACCTATAACCGCATTTCTGCTTAGACCTCCTATGATTTCTGCAATCTGACTAGCTGTATTCCCTTTGCCCCAAAGTTCTTTTAATTTAGCTACTTTTTCTTCGTTCCAGCTCATATTCTATATATTGTATATAATTTTATCAAAATAACAATATAGGGGTATTCTTTTGCTTGAAACAAGGAAAAACACCAAGTTATCAACAAATATAAATTAGAGATAATTTATAATCATATTCAATCAAAACTTGTATCTAAGAATTAAAATTTATAAAAACTGTTTTAAGATTATGAGCAACTTAGCAAAAAATTATAATAGAAGAAAAATTTCGTTTAAATATGGAAAAGGGAGCTTCCTTTACTCCACAGATGGAAAAAAATATTTAGATTTTGTGCAAGGTATAGCTGTAAATTCTTTAGGACATGCTCACCCTCAGTTAATTAAATCAATAAATGCACAATCTAAAAAACTTTGGCATGTTTCTAATGCATTTATAATTCCTGAAGGGGAAAAGTTAGCCAAAAAGTTGGCTAAAAAAACCTTTGCTGACTATGTAATGTTTCAAAATAGCGGTGCTGAAGCAACTGAGGCTGCTATTAAAGTTGCGAGAAGGTATTTTTATTCAATTGGCAAACCAAAAAAAAATAAAATTTTATGTATTAAAAATTCTTTTCATGGAAGAACTTTGGCTGCAATTTATGCAAGTGGATCAAAAAAAATGACAGAAGGATTTGGGCCAAAAGTTGGAGGATTTGATCATTTTGAATTTGGAAACCACAAATCATTAAAAAAAAAAATTAAAAAAAATACAGCAGCAATTATGGTTGAAACCATAATGGGTGAAGGGGGTATTAAAGTAATACCGGACTGGTGTCTGAAAGAATTAAAAAAGATCTGCAACAAAAAAAACATATTATTAATACTTGATGAAGTTCAGTGTGGAATTGGAAGATCAGGAGATTTTTTTGCTTTTGAAAAATCTAAAGTTAAACCAGATATTGTTCCAATAGCTAAAGGCATTGGAGGAGGTTTTCCAATTGGGGCTGTTTTAATGAATAAAAAAGTTGCCTCAGGAATGACAGCAGGAACTCATGGCTCAACTTTTGGAGGCAATCCTTTAGCTATGGTCGTTGGGAATGCTGTAATGGACATAGTTTCTAATAAGAAATTCTTAAATAATGTTAAAGATATATCAAAATATTTTCTTTCTCATTTAAATCTGCTTAAAGAAAAATATCCTGATACAATTAAAGAGATAAGAGGCAGAGGTTTATTAATTGGAATTCAGCTTAAAACAGATCAAACAAAATTTATTAAAAAATTGATGGATAATAAACTTTTAACCATACGAGCTGCAGAAAATGTTGTTCGTATCTTACCTCCGTTAAATGTCAAAAAAAGTGAAATAGATAAAGCTATACTGATATTAAATAAAGTTTGTTCAGAGCTTAAGTAAAATGAAACATTTTATTAATATAAAAGATATTTTAAGTAAAGATCTTAGAAAGATTCTAGTTGATGCCAAAAAGAGAAAAAGTGTGAGAAAAAAATTTAATAGTCTTGAAGTTGATAAAGGAGTTCCACTAAAAGGAAAATTATTAATACAAATGTTTGAAAAATCCAGTCTTAGAACTAGATTAAGTTTTTATTTAGCAATCAAACAGCTTGGAGGTAGTACGTTAACACTCAGACCAGATGAATTGCATTTGTCCAAAGGTAGTGAAAGTATTGAGGATACAGCTAAAATATTATCTAATTTTGGTGATGCTTTTATGTTCAGAACTGACAGCGATGAAAAATTAGAAGAATTTAGAAAATATTTATCAATACCAATTATTAATGGATTGAGCCCAAGCTCTCATGCTACTCAAATTTTATCTGATGTTTTTACTATTGAAGAAATTAAAAAAAAACCAATATCAAAATTAAATATTAGCTGGGTAGGAGACTCTAATAATGTTTTAAACAGTCTAATTGCAGCATCAATAAAATTTTCATTTAAATTAAGTATTGGTTGCCCTAAAAAATATCAACCTAAAAAAATTATTTTAGATTATATAAAAAATAATAAAAATAAAATTTCTTTTTACAATGATGCAAAAAAAGCTGTAATTGAAGCTGATGTTATCTTCTCAGATAAAGTAATATCCATGAATGATAAAGTTAATAAGATAAAAAAAATAAATCATTTTAAAAAATTTAAGATTGATAAAAAACTCATGAGTTTTGCGAAAAAAGATTGTATTTTTCTTCATTGCTTACCTAGAGGAAAAGAGGTGGATGAAAAAGTTTTTTCAAGCAAACAATCAAAAGTTTGGCAACAAGCTCTAAATAGAGTACATGTGCAAAAATCTATATTACTTTATTGTTTTGGAAAATTAAGGTAATGGTAATGGATTATCAGAATTTTGATTTAAATATAAAATAACTGAAGCTCTATCTTTTTCTTTTCTAAGTCCAGCAAAAGCCATTTTGGTTCCTTTGATCCATTTAGCCGGTTTAGTTAAGTAACCATTTAATTCCTCGTAGGTCCATTGCTTTCCATAACCAGAAAGTGCTTTTGAGTATTTATAATCATTTACAACTCCAGTCTGTCTGCCAACAACATTATATAAAGCAGGACCGATATTATTTTTTCCTCCCTTAACAATTGAATGACAAGCTGCACATTTTTTAAAAACTTTTTCACCAACAGCAAGTTCTCCTAAAGCCATCAAAGCAGCAATATCAATTTTTTCCTCTGTTGTTTCTGAGCTGGCAACACTAGTTATAACGGCTTGTTCTACATCGACAGCATAACCGGGTGTTTTTGGCTTTTCTACATGAAATATTACATCAGATAGTTTTCCTATACCAATTACAAGAAGCGCGACCATAAGTATTGCAGCTACTATCTTATTTAATTCAAAAGAATCCATTTTATAAAATTATTTCGAACATATAACACTATAAACTAAAAATTGCTTATATATTTTGATGTACAATTTTGCCTCTGTTTATATTGTAATAAAAAATAAAAAAGACCAATGAAAACATTAATAATAATTCCTTCAAGGTTATCAGCCACAAGATTACCAGGAAAACCATTGCTAAAAATTAATGGGTTATCAATCATTTCTCATGTTTTTAAGAGAGCTGAAGAGACAAATATTGGAGAAGTGGTAGTTGCAACTGGAGATTTAGAAATAATGGATGATGTAAAAAAAAATGGTGGCCAAGTAATTTTAACTAAAAAAGAACATAAAACTGGAACAGATAGAATTTTTGAAGTTTTACAAAAGCTTGATTATAAAAATATTGATTTGGTAATGAATCTTCAAGGAGACGAACCTTTAATGAATATTGAGGATATTAGAAAGTTAAATGATCAAATGATTAAGAGTCAATCTCAATTGGGAACTTTAGCTTCAAAGATAAAAGACAAAGCATTATATGAAAATGAGAATATTGTTAAAGTTCACACAAAAGAACACTTGGATGATCTTAATTTTCCAGAAGCAATAAACTTTATGAGAAAAAGCCTGAACCAAAGTAAAAATATTTATCATCATTTAGGTATTTACTGTTATAAAAAAGAAACACTTAAGAATTTTGTTTCATATAACCAATCCTCTAATGAAATTGAAAGCAATCTAGAACAACTTAGAGCGTTAGATAACAATATTAAAATTAATGTTGCACTTGCTAAGTCCTCTCCGATTGGAGTAGATACAGAGGAGGATTTTCTGGCTATAAAAAAAATAATGGAATATAAATCATAATGAGTAAAATTTATTTTCAAGGAACATTTGGAGCATATTCTCACTTAGCAGCTTTATCAATTGATCCAAAAGCCGAAATAGTTCCATGCAAAACTTTTGATGAATGTTTTTTAAAAGCTTCTAAAGATCTTAATTCTAAAATGATAATTCCAGAGTCTAATAGAATTACTGGAAATATAGGAATTGAATATCTTATATTTGAATATAGGCTCAACATATATTCTGAATATTTTCAGAAAATAGAACATAATTTGTTAGGTTTACCAGGTACTAAAATTTCTGAAATTAAAGATGTATATTCTCATGGTCAAGCACTGTCTCAATGCTCTAATTTTATAAAGTCTCAAGGCTTAATTGAACATGTAAGAGCTGACACAGCAGGATCAGCAGAAATGATTTCCAAAAGTAAAGATAAAACAAAAGCTGCGATTGCCTCATCATTAAGTGCACAAACATACAACTTAGAAATCTTAAAAAAAAATATTGAAAATGAAAAAGGAAATCTTACAAGATTTTTAGTAATGGGAAAAAGTATTTTTCAACCAGAGTTAAAAGATAAAAAATATATTACTTCATTTTTATTTAAGTTAAAAAGCAAGCCTGCTGCTCTTTACCAATCTCTTGCTGGATTTGCTATTAATTCTGTAAATTTGACTAAATTACAGAGTTATCCAGAAAAAAATACTTTTGATTCTTTCTTTTTTTTGTGTGATTTAGATGGACATATTGAAGATCCAAAAGTTCAAAAATCACTAGAAGAATTAGGATTACATTGTCAAGATTTTCACGTTCTAGGTGTTTTTGAAGCTGACAAATTAAGAGAAAAATAAATTTTAATCTTTTCTTGTAGATTGGAAATCATTACTGCTATAATAGTTCACGGAGGCTAGAGGTGGGTGCTGCTTGAACCCGACCAGATCTTAACGGAAGCAATCGTAAAGACAGTTATTCAGGTTCTAGTCTCCTAAAATAAATAAATATATAATGAGTAATTCAAAAGTTTTAGCACTTAAATATCGACCTAAGTCATTTGATGATTTAATTGGTCAAGATGAAATAGCTGAAACAATAATAAATTCAATTAAATTTAATAAGTTACCTAATGCCTATCTTTTTACTGGAATTAGAGGAATTGGAAAAACAACAATCGCTAGAATAGTTGCAAAATCTCTTAATTGCTTAAATGGTATAGAAAACCTATGTAAGGAAAAATTATGTGAAAATTGCAACTCAATTGCAAACTCAAGTCATATAGATGTCTTAGAAATGGATGCTGCAAGTAAAACAGGTGTTGATGACGTAAGAGATCTAATTGAATTTTCTAGGTATGGCCCAACCTCGTCGAAGTTTAAAATTTTTATAATAGATGAAGTCCATATGCTAAGTAAACAAGCCTTTAATGCATTACTTAAAACACTAGAGGAACCACCAGAATATTTAAAGTTTATTTTTGCAACAACGGAAATTAAAAAGATACCAATTACAGTGATTTCGAGATGTCAAAGATTTGACTTGTCTAGAATTAAATCCTCAGAATTATTTGAATTTATAAAAGAAATTAAAGATAAAGAAAATGGAAAAGTAACAGATGATGCACTCAAATTAATTGTTAAAATTTCAGAAGGTTCGGTGAGAGACGCCTTATCGTTATTGGATAGAGGTTTATTAAGCTTAGAAAAAAATAAAGAATTAGATCTTAGCATGGCTCAAAAAATTTTTGGGCATTTTGATAAGTCTCAATTGATAGATTTATTTAATTTAATTTTAGAGGGAAAAGAAAATGAGGTTATTGAAGTTTATAGAAAAATTTATGATCAAGGTGTAGAACCCAAAATTTTCATTAATGATTTTTTAGAACTAATATATTATTTTAAGAATATAAACTCTTTAACACTTGAAGGTTCAAATTTTAGTTTAAATGATGTAGAATTTAATAAGATAAAGGATATATCTAAAAATTTAAATAACGAAGTCCTTATTTTGTTTTGGCAATTCACAATCAAAGTACTTGATGAACTTGATATTGTTTCAAACCAACATTTATCAATTGAGATGTTTTTGATGAGATTGATTCATCTTAGTGGTCATAAAACCAAAAATGAAAATGATAACAAGAAATCTTCTGATACTGACAATAAGAATCAAGACGATAAAAAAATTTCTACGGATTTGTCAAATAAAGAAACGATTAATCAAATTAAGAATATTACTCAAGAACAAGAGTCGAAACCAAAACCTCATTTAGAGACAAAAGCTACTAATGGAATTTCAATAAACTCTTTAAATGAACTAATAGAAATCTGTAATTTAAAAAAAGAAATGAAATTAAAATATGAATTAGAAAAAAATGTTAATCTTGTTAGATTTGAAAAAAGTAGAATTGAAATTTCATTTAATGATAATTTAGATAAAAATTTTGTAAAAGATTTATCATCAAGATTACTTGATTGGACAGGACAAAGGTGGATTATAAGTTTTAGTAAGGAAAAGGGAGAACTGACAATTAAAGAAAAAGAAAAAGATCAAAAAATAAAGTTAATTGAAAAAGCAAAAAAATCAGACTTATACAATACATTAATAAATTATTTTTCTGATGCAGAATTAGTTGATATTAAGACTATTGAGAAAGACGATAAATAATGACTGATTTTACAAAGATACTAGAAAAGGCAAAAGAGCTTGAGTCAAAAATGAAAGAGAGCCAAGAAAAAATAAAAAATATTAAAGTTGAAGGAATTTCAGGTTCTAATTCAGTGAAAGTTTTTTTGGATGGAGAAGGCGAGATGCAAAAAATAGAAATTTCTGATGCAGTTTTAAAGGAGGAAAAATCTATAATTGAGGACTTAATAGTTGCAGCACACAATAATGCAAAAAATCAATTAAAATCTAAAACAAATGAGGAAATCACAAAAGCTGCAGGCGGCATGGGAATTCCTGGTTTTAAGTTCCCATTATAATTAATGCAAAAAATTAAAGAAATAGAAGAATTAATAAAACTAATTTCTAAACTTCCGGGACTTGGCCCCAAATCAGCAAAGAGAATAGTTCTCAAGTTGATAAATAATAGAGACGAACTAGTAAAACCTATAGCTAGCACACTAGCTCAGATTTATAAAAATGTTACTAGATGTAATTTGTGCGGATCTTTAAAATCTAATTCAAACGGGTGTTTGAATTGTGAAAATATTCAAGATAAATTCAATAAAATCTGTGTAGTTGAAGATATTGCTGATCAATGGTCAATTGAAAATTCAAATATATTTCAAGGATATTTTCATATTCTAGGCGGAACAATAAGTTCTGTTGGTCAACGTAAAGAGGATTTACTAATCAATTCTTTAGTTGAAAGAGTTAACAAGGATAAAATTGAAGAAGTAATTTTAGCAACCAGTGCAACTGTTGAAGGACAAACTACAGCTTACTATATTCAAGATAGTCTTAAAAACTCAAAAGTAAAAATTACTAAATTAGCTCAAGGATTGCCAATTGGAGGAGAAATAGAGAGTTTAGATGATGGAACTTTATTTTCTGCTTTTAAAAATAGGTCTAAACTTAATTCTAACGCTGATTAATTTTTCGTTTTAATCTATTTAAATGTAAAAGAGGTTCTGTATATCCAGATGGTTGTTCTCTACCTTTAAAAATTAAATCACAGGCTGTTTTGAAAGCTTGTGATCTTTCGTAATCATCACTCATATTTACATATTTTTTGTCACTTTTGTTTTGTTTATCAACAACTTTTGCCATTTCTCTCATTATTTCCATTACTTGAGTTTTTGTTGTTATTCCATGATGGATCCAATTAGCTATATGTTGAGAAGAAATTCTAAGAGTAGCTCTATCCTCCATAAGTCCAACATTATTAATATCAGGAACTTTTGAACACCCAACCCCATGATCGATCCATCTAACAACATATCCTAGTAAAGTTTGTGCTGAATTTGATATTTCAGAATTAACTTCATCAACAGACCAATTAGGTCTATCAGCTATTGGAATGTTTAAAAGATCATTTAGTTTAGCCTGTTCTCTTTTTATAATTTTTTTTTGCTCATCAAATATATTTATTTGATGATAATGAAGAGCATGCAATGAGGCCGCTGTAGGAGAGGGTACCCATGCACAATTTGCCCCAGCTTTCAGATGACCAACCTTATCTCCCATCATTTCTTTCATTTTATCTGGCATTGCCCACATGCCTTTTCCAATTTGAGCTCTACCTGAAAAACCACATTTTAATCCTATATCAACATTGTTATTTTCATATGCTTGAATCCATTTTGAAGATTTCATATCTCCTTTTTTAATCATTGGTCCTGCTTCCATAGAAGTATGCATTTCATCTCCAGTTCTATCCAAAAAACCGGTATTGATAAAAAATACTCTGTTTTTTAATGACCTTATACATTCTTTCAAATTAACTGATGTTCTTCTTTCCTCATCCATTATCCCAATTTTACAAGTATACTTTTCTAGTTCAAACAAATCTTCAACTTTAGAAAATATTAAATCCGTAAATGCAGTTTCATCAGGACCATGCATTTTTGGTTTAACAATATAAATTGAGCCTTTTCTTGAATTATTTTTTGATTTTATGTCATGAAGTGCAGCTGCTGTTGTAAAAAAAGCATCCATAATTCCTTCAGGTATCTCACTTCCATCTTTTAAAATAATAGAGGGATTAGTCATCAAATGACCAACATTTCTTATCAAAAGCAAACTTCTACCGTGTAACTTTAGTCCTATACCTTCTTTTGAAATAAAACTTCTATCTGGATTTAGTTTTCTCTCTAAATTTTTACCATTTTTTTCAAATTGAATTTTTAAATCTCCTTTCATTAATCCTAACCAATTTTTATAACAAATAATTTTATCCATCGCATCTACAGCAGCAACACTGTCCTCGTTATCACAAATAGTTGAAACAGCTGACTCTATAATAACATCACTAATACCAGCAATGTCATGTGCGGCACTAAAAGCTTTTGGATTGATAATTATTTCAAAGTGAAGATTATTATTTTTAATTATTATGGCGGTAGGTTTGCTTACATCACCTCTATGCCCAATAAATTTATCTTTATCTTTTAACTTGTACTCATAGTCATCCTTAAAAATTACCAAGTCTTTATCAACTACTTTTAACTTAGAAATATTTTTCCAACTTGTTCCCTTAAGAGGAATATATTTATCAAAGAATTCTCTTACGTATCTTATTACTTCTTGTCCTCGAAGAGGATCATATCTTTCACTTCCACCCTCATCTGACTCAATTAAGTTTGTTCCATACAAGCTATCATATAAACTTACCCATCTTGCATTTGCAGCATTAAGTGTATATCTGGCATTCATTATTGGTACCACTAGTTGTGGTCCTGCAATTTTTGTTACCTCATCGTCTACATTAGTAGTCTCAATATTGAAATCTTCACCTTCATCTTTCAAATAATCAATTTCTTTCAAAAAATTTTTGTATTCTTCTATCTCGATTTCAATACCTTTATTTTTTTTGTGCCACTCATTAATTTTATTTTGTAGATTTTCCCTTATTTTTAATAATTCTTTATTTTTTGGCGCAAGATCATGCACAGCTTTATCAAATCCCGACCAAAATTTTTCTGGAGTAATTCCAGTATCTTTAAGCAATTCATTATTAACAAAAGATAACAAGTCTTCTGAAACTTTAAGATTATTGACGCTTTTATAGTTTGTAGACATTGAACCTTTTTTAAAACCCCAATAAAACTAAGTCAAATAATTAATAGAAGCACTGACATTTTGTTGTCATTTTTGCTACTTATGTAATAATTAAAAACTCAATGAAAAATTATCTTAATTTTGAAGCAGATATAAAAAACTTAGAGGATGAGCTAGAGAGATTAAAAGATCCCTATATTGAAGGGGGATTATCTCAAGTAGATACCAAAAAAATTTTAGAAACTCAAAAAGAGATTGATGAAAAATTAAAAAAGATCTACTCAAATTTGGATCCTTGGCAAACAACAATGGTTGCAAGACACGAAGATAGACCAAAATCAAAATTTTTCATAGACAATCTATTTGAAGATTTTATTTCTTTAGAGGGGGATAGATATTATGGTGAGGATAAGTCTGTTTTGTCAGGTTTTGCAAAATTTAATCGTCAATCGGTTTTAGTTATAGGTCAAGAAAAAGGAGACGACCTTAACAGCAGAATAGAACGAAATTTTGGAATGATGAGACCTGAAGGATATAGAAAAACTATTCGCTTAATGGAATTAGCTAACAAATTCAAAATACCAATTATCTCTTTTATAGACACACCAGGAGCTTATCCTGGAGTTGGTGCGGAAGAAAGAGGTCAAGCTGAAGCGATAGCAAAATCAATTGAATGTTGCATGAAATTAAAAGTCCCAACAATTGGAATTATAATAGGAGAAGGAGGATCGGGAGGAGCTATTGCGCTCGCCTCCTCAAGTAAAGTTATAATGTTAGAAAATGCAATATATTCTGTAATATCTCCAGAGGGATGTGCTACTATTTTGTGGCGAGATCCTAAAAAAATGTTAGATGCCGCTAAAGCAATGAAATTATCTGCAGGGGATTTATTAGAACTTGGAATAATTGATGAAATAATTAAAGAACCACTAGGGGGCGCTCATCGAGATAAAAATTTTATTTTAAGTAATGTTCGTGAGAATATTACAAAAAACCTAGATGCATTTAGAGAAATGTCACCTGAGGAGATCTTAAATCAAAGAAAAAATAAGTTTTTAAAAATTGGAAGAAACAAAGGATTTATTAGTAACCCAGAAAATTTAAGCTCAATACAAAATGAAACAAATAATTTAGATGAATTTTTTAAATCAAAAAAAAGTATATTAATTTCACTTACAATTATATTATTGCTTATTGTTTTGATTAATTTTTTGTTCGGTAATTAAATTAGTTATAAAATCTTAATTTAAAAATGAAAAAAATATATCCATATCTTTTTTTAATTTTATGTATAATTTTTTCGACATACATTTGGGACTTTATTAAGATTCCATATAATGATCAGAATACGATTTATGGTGAATTTTTATTTAAAAAATACAATCCTATAAATGAAGTACTGAGATTTTTAGTATTTGTTTTTTTTCCCTTAACAATTTTTTTAATTTTAATATTAAATCAAGAAAATTATTATAATTTAAAATTTAGAAGTAATAATTTTTTTTTAAAAAAGGATAATTATTCTTTATCTACAAAGTCAAAATTAAATATAATATCTTTTACATTTGTTCTTTTAATACTTGTAGATTTTTTTTCATTAGAATTTAATAGATTTACTAATAGAATAGACACTTTACATGATGGTGTTTTTTTAGTTGCACCTCAAAATTATTTATTTTCCGGAAAATTTTGGTTAACCTCTATGTACGATTATGGAATTATTTCTAATAATATTGGATTGATAATAAATAAATTATTCAATTATTACACTATTGGTTCAATTAGATTTTTTAATTTATTACTAATACTACTAAATAAAATAATCTTAGTATTTATATGTAAAAAAATAACGGAAACATTAAAATTTAATCAAACAACTAAATGTATCTTCTTTATTTTTATTGTTTTTTTAACAATTACTCTAGCTCATTATGACAACTCAGGAGCGAGTCCATTCCCACCTAGATCTTTCTTATTTTTATTATTTTTATTGTTAATTTTTGAAATTTTTACGACAAAATCTAATATCGAATTAAAATTAATTACTCTTGGAACTTTTTCTTTAATTTCTTTGTTGTGGTTTGTGGATATTGGAGTTTATACCAATACGATTTTATTAATCTTATTTTTTTACTTTATTTTTGAAAATCAAGTGAGAAGTATTTTTTTTTTGTTAACAGGTGTTTTTATTAGTTGGTGTTTATTTTTTTTTGTTATTCCTTTATACGAAATTAATGAATTTTTCTTCCAAATAAAATTTTTAGTTAGTACAAAAGATTATATTATAGGAATTGAATACCCAAAACCATTTAGCGAGGGGAGTACAAGATTTACTAGGACACTATTAATGGTAATTTTGTCTGGTATATTTTCAATAAACTTACTGTTTAATAAAAAAATTAATTTTAGTTATGTGAGTAAAATAATAATTCTATTGCTATTTATTTCATCAATCATATTTTTTAAAACAGCATTAGGAAGATCAGATGCTCCACATGTTAAATATTCCTCAGGTTTATATATTTTTATAATTTATTTTACATTAACTTTTTTAAGTTTTGCTTTATTGGAAAATAAAAAATTTTTCAAAAAAATTATAAGTTTTATTGGAAAAAAAAAATACATTACCTTTTTAACAATTTTTATAATTGTTTTTATTTCAATAATGAACTCAAGTCATAAAAAAATCAAAAATTTGTTAAGCATAGAAAAAAATATAAAAAATCTTGTAAAAGCTAATGATGAAAAATTTTTATCAGAAAAAAAAATTGATTTTATTAATAAATTTAAAATCTTATCAAAAAATGACTCTTGTGTTCAAGTTTTTACTGGTGATATTTCTATTACATATTTGCTTGGTAAGCCTAGTTGTACACAGTTTTTTGTAACAAGTCATATAATTACCGGATGGACAGAAGATCGTTTTATAAACCAATTAAAAGATAGATCACCTGAATTTATAATTTATACATCCTCTAACAATTGGTTAATCGATAAAAGAAATATGAAAAATGCTGACCAATTTATTAAAAAAAATTATTTTTTTTATAAAAAAATTTATGATTGGGAAATTTATAAAAAAAATTTGTAAATTTAAAAGTATTAAAGTGCTCCACAACAATTTTTAAATTTTTTGCCTGTTGCTTCACATCTTTCATTTCTAGATATTTTTTGTTCTTTTTTGCTAATTAATAAACATTTAGGATTATTTATTATTTTTGATTCTTGTCTCAAATTTACTTCTTCTTTTGGTTTTTCGACTACTTTTAAATTCATTAAAATAGTTACATAGTCAAATTTTAACTTTTCAAGTAAATCTGAAAACAAATTAAAGGCTTCTTTTTTATATTCAATTAAAGGATCTCTTTGACCATATGATCTTAGACCAATTACTTGTCTAAGCTGTTCCAAATACTGAATGTGAGATTTCCAGTTTAAATCGATTGTTTGCAATAAAATTCTTTTTTCAATCTCTTTAGATTGTTGGTCACCCAATATTTTTAATCTTTCATTTCTAGCGTTATTAAATTTTTCAATAATCTTTTTTTTGAAATCTTCATCTTTAAGCAAAATCAAATTGTTTATATTATTTTCTTCTAAAGTTTTACCCAATAATTTTTTAAGTTTGTTATCAAGTTCAATATTACTTGGATTTGACAATTTTAAGATTTTTAATTTTATTAAATCATCTAAAATTTCTGTTAAAAAACCCTCAGAATAAACAAAAATTTCGTTGCTACTCATGGCATCTTTTCTTTGAGAAAAAATAACATGCCTCTGATCGTTCAACACATTATCAAATTTAATTAAGGTTTTTCTTATATCAAAGTTTCTTGCCTCAACTTTTTGTTGAGCCCTTTCAAGGGCTTTGTTGATCCAAGGATGATCAATACTCTCACCATCTTTAAGACCCAGTTTTTGAAGAATATTATTCATCGACTCTGAACCAAATATCCTCATTAAATCGTCCTCTAAGCTAACATAAAAAATTGAACATCCTTCATCTCCTTGTCTACCAGACCTTCCTCTAGCTTGATTATCTACTCTTCTAGACTCCATTCTTTCCGTACCTATTACAAACAAACCACCTAATGATTTTATTTTTTCTTTATTTTTTTTAAGTTGATCATCTTCAATAGATCCTTTTTTTCCACCTAATTGAATATCAACCCCTCTTCCTGAAATACTTGTGGTTATAATTACCGAACTTTCTTTACCAGCATTCGCTATAATCTCTGCTTCATTTTCATGATTTTTTGCATTTAAAATAACATGCTTTATTTTTTCTTTATCTAGTAGTTTAGAATAGATTTCAGATTTATTAATGCTTGATGTAAAAACTAAAAGAGGTTGTCCAGATTTATTGCAGTCTTTAATTTGTTTTACGATCGATATATTTTTTTCCTCTTCAGTGCGAAATATTTTATCGTTAAAATCTTTTCTGATCATTTCTTTATTTGTCGGGATTACCACAACATTTAAATTATATATTTCAAAAAATTCTTCAGCTTCGGTAGCCGCCGTTCCTGTGCAACCAGAAATTTTTTTATAAAGTTTAAAATAATTTTGATAAGTAATTGATGCCAAAGTTTGATTTTCTGCCTGTATCTCTATTCTTTCTTTAGCCTCTAAGGCTTGGTGAAGACCGTCACCAAATCTCCTACCCTCCAAAATTCTACCTGTAAGTTCGTCTATAATTTTAAGAGTGTTATCTTTTACAATATAGTCTTTACCTTTTTCAAATAAATGATTAGCTCTCAGAGCTTGATTTACATGATGTACTAAACTCAAGTTTTCAGGATCATAAAAATTATTATTTTTTAAAATGCCAGCATCAGAAAAAATTTTTTCTACATTATTGATTCCATCGTTGGTAAGAAGAATGTTCTTATCTTTTTCATCTATTTCATAATCTTGTACATCTAGTTGTTTTACTAATTTATCAATAGCAAGATATTGATTTGATTTATCATCTGCAGCGCCTGATATTACTAGAGGAGTTCTTGCTTCATCTATTAGGCACGAGTCTATTTCATCAACAATGGAATAGTGGTGTTCTCGCTGAACCATTTCATCCTTTGAATATTTCATATTATCTCTTAGGTAATCAAATCCAAGCTCACTGTTGGTTGCATAAGTGATATCACAATTATAATTTTTTTTTCTTTCCAAATCATTTTGATCATTATTAATAAATCCCGAAGTTAATCCCAAAAAGTTATAAATCTGACCCATTTCTTGTGAGTCTCTTTTTGCTAAATAGTCATTAACTGTAACTACATGTACTCCTTTATTTTCAAGGGCATTTAGATATGCTGCTAAGGCGATAGTTAATGTTTTACCTTCACCAGTTCTCATCTCAGAAATTTTTGATTCATGAAGGACAACACCCCCAATTATCTGAACATCATAATGACGTTCATTTCTAGTTCTAAAAGAAGCCTCTCTCACAAGGGCAAAGGCTTCAGGTAAGATTAGATCTAGCTCTTGTCCATTCTGAAGTTTATCTTTGAATTCTAACGTTTTTTTTGGAAAATCTTCATCCTTGAGATCTTTAAAACTTTCCTCTAAAGAATTAATTTTAACAACAATTTTTCTTATTCTATCCAATTCTTGCTGATTGCTTGATTTAACAAATTTTGAGAAAAAGTTAAGAGGATTAAACATGAGATTTTGATATATTATTTACTTATAACTTTTAATATAGTTATTAAATATATATTTTAAATACTATGGGAATTAATTTAACTAATTTTTTGTCCTCAAGATCAAAAAATCGTAAAATGATCGACTTTCAAGACCTTGATCATTTAGATGGACTTTCTATCTCGGCTGTTAGTGCAAATTTATATCAAAATATCAGAGATGATTTAGTCATGTTTTATTTTAGAAAAGGAGCTAATTTTGCATCAGTTTACACACAATCTAAAATTGTTTCAGAAAATATAAAATGGAATTTAAACCATAAAACAAAAAAAATCTTTTCACTTCTTGTAAATACCAGAAACGCAAATGCATTTACTGGTGATCAAGGGTACAAAAGCCTCGGAAACATTGCTGAAATTCTTTCAAAAAAATTATCTGAAAAGCAAAAAGAAGATGAAGATCATCCTGAAAAAATTAAGATGAATAATATAATTTTTGGATGTACTGGAACCATAGGAGAAAAATTTCCTGAGGAAAAAATTAAGAACAAAATAACTGATCTAGTTAATAATATAAAATATACTCAAAACAAATATATTTGGATTAAAGCTGCACTCGGGATAATGACAACTGATACGCAGCCAAAGTTAGCAATGGAAGAGTGTAAAATAGGTAATACTACTATTAAAATTTATGGAATAGCAAAAGGATCAGGAATGATACAACCAAATATGGCTACGACACTGGGCTACATTTTTACAGATGCTGACATACCTAATGAAATTTTGAAAAAGTTATTAAAAAAAAATGTTGAAAACACTTTTAACGCAATTAGTTGTGATGGAGATACTAGTACAAATGATATGATTACTATTTTTTCAACCGGAATGGCAAGTCATCGAAAAATAAACAGTATGTCAGATTTAAAGATTAAAGATTTTGATCAATCTTTAAATAATGTTTTATTAAATTTAGCTAAAAGAGTTGTGTCTGATGGCGAGGGAGCTACTAAATTTATTACTATAAATATTAAGAGCTGTAAAACAGATGAGGATGCAAAAAAAATTGCTTTCTCTGTAGCCAACTCACCTTTGGTAAAAACAGCAATAGCAGGCGAGGACCCAAATTGGGGAAGAATAATTATGGCAATAGGC
>Ga0209425_10001007_pt1 | contig 33354 bp, 37 predicted proteins | sample COG_05_FD_184749 | JGI IMG/M metagenome (GOLD analysis project Ga0209425, IMG submission 184749) | Pelagic Microbial community sample from North Sea - COGITO 998_met_05 (SPAdes) (version 2) | ecosystem: Environmental > Aquatic > Marine > Neritic zone/Coastal water | place: Helgoland, sampling...
TATTTTAGATCCAATATTAACACTTGGTTTACCTTCTAAGATGACTGCAGCAACAGGTATGGATGCATTAGCTCATAACTTAGAAGCATATTGTGCACCGGGATACCATCCAATGGCAGATGGAATTGCTTTAGAGGGGGTGAGATTAATTAATAAGTGGTTGTTAGAAGCTGTTAATAATGGATCTAATGTTGAAGCAAGAATGAATATGCTGACCGCAGCAAGTATGGGCTCAACTGCTTTTCAAAAAGGGTTAGGTGCAATTCATTCATTAAGTCATCCTGTTAATGCATTAAATAACATTCATCATGGCTTATCTAACGCGATATTTATGCCTTACGTTCTAACATTTAACAAAGATGCTATTGAAGATAAAATAATTAAAATGTCTGAATATTTAGAATTGAAAGATAGATCCTTTGATGGATTTATTAATTGGATATTAGATTTAAGAAAAAAATTAAATATACCAAATAAATTATCAGAGGTGATTGAAGAAAAGGATCTACAAATTGATCGATTGTCCAAAATGGCTTTAGAAGATCCTTCAACCGAGGGAAATCCAAAAAAACTAACTAAAGCCGATATGAAATTAATGTATCAATACAGTATGTCAGGTACTTTATTTTAATGAGTTTAAATATTTTAATAGTTGAAGGAAATATTGCTGAAGATTCTAAAATTTTCATAAAAGCAGCTGGTGCAACTGCTGCTGATAACTTAAAAAATCTAGTTATGAAACTAGAACCAGGTGCAAAAATTGAAATAATAAATCCTGGAAATGATGAAGAAACCAAAGATGCACTTCAAAAAATGGATAAATTTAATGGGATAATTTTTACAGGTGGAGCAATGAGATTAAATGATATGACAGATGAAATTAAAAAACACATCATTTTTGCATCAAATTGTTTTAATCATAATAAAAAGATTTTAGCTATCTGCTGGGGCCTGCAAGTTTGCTCAACTGCAGCAGGAGGAAAGGTAGGACCTGGAAAAAATGGAGCTCACATAGGAATAGCATCTGATGTTGAAATAAATAAAGAGGGTCAAGAAAATTTGATTTACAAAAATAAAAAAATTAAATTTACTACACCTGCCTTTAATTTTGATGAAGTTTGTGAAATTCCAAAGAACGCAACTTTATTGTCTAGCGATAAAGTCAACAAGATAATGGGAATATATTTTAAATCAGGCGTTTCTGAAATATGGGGATTGCAATATCATCCTGATTATGAATATCGTCAAATGATCAGTTTATCTAATGAAAGAAAAGACTCGTTGATAAACAATAAAAACTTTAAGGATGAAAAAGAATTTCAAAACCATATGAATTATATTATGGAAGAAGATAAAAAGTTAGATTTTAAAAATAGAACTTGTGAAGTAAGAAATTGGTTAGATATAATAAAATAAATTTAAGACTTAATATTTATTTTTTTAAATTTATTAAATGAGAATTTTTTAGGTCTTTTTCTGTTTTTAAATTTTTTTTTTTCTTTAAAAGAAAATCCCCTTTTATCTTTTTTTTCTGTAGAACTATCTACCTGTTTATTGAAATATTCTGGATTATTTGTATAGCCATAAGGTTTTTTCTTATCTTTAAAACTTGATTTTCTAGAGTCATCTTTTTTAAAAAATTTTTTCTTATCTTTAAAACTTAATTTTCTAGAGTCATCTTTTTTAAAAAATTTTTTCTTATCTTTAAAACTTGATTTTCTGGAGTCATCTTTTTTAAAAAATTTTTTTTTATCTTTAAATTTTCTTTCTTTATTAAATGAAGCATTGGGTCTCTTTTTACCCCTGAAGCTTCTCTTCTGTTCACCTTGAGGAGGTTTGAAATTAGGATTAATCAATCTACTAATTGAGTTCCACATTGTTAGATCATTTGGTGTAAGGAATGTTAAAGCAGAGCCTTCTTTGCCAGCTCTTCCAGTTCTTCCAATTCTATGAATATAATCTTCTGGTACTTGTGGTAGGTCAAAATTAATTACATGTTGAATTAATGGAATATCTAATCCACGTGCAGCAACATCTGTTGCAACTAAAATTCTACTTTTACCATTTCTAAACCCAGCAATTACTCTATCTCTTTTGCTTTGTCTTAAATTTCCATGAATTGCATCTGCAGAATGTCCATCATATTTTAAGCGTTTAACAATTTTATCTGCACCATGTTTAGTTTTAACAAAAACTAGTATTGATCCACTTCGTTCCACTAATTGATTAATCAACTCATGGTATTTTTTATCTTGTGTAACTTGAAAAGTTTCTTGTTTAATCTTTTCAATTGGAGAAGATAATGATCCAACTGCAATTCTCTCTGGATTGTTAAGATATTTTTCAGAAATTTTTAAAATATTATTTGGTAAAGTTGCTGAGAATAATAAAGTTTGATGATTTTTTGGAATAAATTTTAAGATTAGTTCAATTTGAGGTGTAAAACCCATATCCAACATTCTATCTGTTTCATCTAAAACAAGATAAGATACTTTAGATAAATTTAAACTTTGTCTTTTTAAATGATCATTAATTCTACCTGGGGTACCAACTATTATACGAGCTCTTTTTTTTAATTTCTTAAGTTGTTTTTGCATGCTTTCACCACCTATAAGAAGAGCATTTCCAATACCTATTTCTCGAACATTCAATTTTAGAACAGTTTGCATTACCTGACTTGCCAGCTCTCTTGTTGGACAGATAATCAAAGCCATTGCATTTTTATCTAAAATTAATTTATTAATCATTGGTATAGTAAATGCCAAAGTTTTGCCTGTACCAGTTTGAGCTGTTCCCAAGATATCTTTACCTGTTAAACTAATAGGTATCGATATACTTTGGATAGGAGTTGGGGTCTTAAAGTCAGCAAATTTAATAGAGTTTTTAAGCTTGTTTTCTATTGGCAGTTCACTGAAATTTATCATTTAGATCTAGTTTATATTTTAAGCTGGATGCATATATCTTTCTATGACAAATACAACGAATGTTTTTAGTCTATCTTTTGAACAAAATAGACTATTGAGTATAGTTTAAAATTAATTTAAAATTCGTTTATTATGTTAAGCTATATCTTACCATTTATTATACTTATTTTAGTTGTAGTTTTTATACACGAGTATGGACATTATTTTTTTGCAAAAAAATATGGTGTTGGAATTACAGATTTTTCTATTGGATTTGGTAAGGAAATATTTGGTTGGAATGACAAATCGGGCACTAGATGGAAAATTTGCTGGATTCCTTTAGGTGGATATGTAAAGTTTTTTGGTGATAGGAACGTGTTTTCACAAGCTGATCAGGAAAAAATCCTTGAAAAATATAACGAAGAGGATCGTCAAAAGTTATTTGTCTTAAAACCATTATATCAAAGAGTATTAATTGTTTTTGGAGGTCCATTAGCTAATTTTTTATTAGCTTTAGTAATTTTTTTTTCAATTTACACATTCGTGGGAAAAGACTTTACACCTGCTGTGATTAATGAAGTTCAAAAGGATAGTCCAGCTATGTCTGGTGGATTGAAACAAAATGATATTATCTTAGAAATAGATGGAAATAAAGTTAAAAGCATTATGGATGTTTCAAAATATATTACTATGTCAACTGATGATTTTATAGATTTCAAAGTAAAGCGTTCTTATGATGAATTAATATTAAAGATTAAACCAGATATGGTTTTAAGTGAGGATAATCTTGGTAATAAAATCAATAAAAGAATGGTTGGTATAAAATTAGGTGCTTATAATAACGAGATTAATCATATTAAATTAGGACCTGCTCAAGCGATTTATCACGCTACCCACGAAGTTTATTATGTAAGTATTTCATCCTTGAAATATTTAGGTGCGATGATATTTGGAAAAGCAGACACCTCACAATTAGGCGGACCTATTAGAATCGCAAAAATATCTGGGCAAGTAGCTGAATTTGGTGTTTTAGCTTTTATTAGCATGATGGCTTATATTTCAATAAGCCTTGGATTAGTTAACTTGTTTCCAATTCCTATGTTAGATGGAGGTCATTTGATGTTTTATGCTTTTGAAAAAGTTTTGGGACGTCCTTTATCGCAAAAAACCCAGGAAGGTTTTTTTCGAATCGGTATGTTTTTGTTGTTATCATTAATGTTTTTTACAACTTTCAATGACCTAAAAGACCTTGGTTTATTCTAAAAAAATTTATTAAATAATTTTAAAAAAGCTAATAAATTCAACATTAATTGGAGATTACACAATATATTGTGTATAACTTTAATATACGTACTAAAAAAAGTCTTGATTTATCAACACTTTTGATAAAAATAGAAATTAACCTAATAAAACCGGAGCTAAAATGAACAAAAAACAACTAGTGGTCAAGCTTTCAGGAGCTTTAAACTTAAGTAAAGCTGATGCTGAAAGAACTTTTGACACAATTACCAACACTATTTTAGACGCTTTAAAAGGTGACGATTCAGTAAAAATTGCTGGATTTGGAACTTATAAAGTAGCTAAAAGAAAAGCTAGAGTTGGAAGAAATCCTCGAACTGGTGAACAGATACAAATCGCTGCATCACAAAAGGTTAAATTCTTACCAGCAAAAGCTTTAAAAGAAGTGTTCAACAAATAATATTTATTAACAGCCTTAAAGTATACAAATACATTAAGGCTGTTTCTATATGCAAATGTTGCATAACCAATTTTCCTAATTAGCGTTAGTTTTTAATAAATTTGAAATTATAAGAATTTCCTAGCAAGGAGGTCTTATGACTAAATTTTTAAAAAAGATAAGTGCACCGCTTATTAGTATAATATTTTTATTAAACATGAGTAGCACTGGTATGGCAGATACAACAGTTTCTGCTGAAGTAGGTTTTATTTTTAATACCCTATTATTCTTAATTTGTGGTTTTCTAGTAATGTTTATGGCTGCAGGCTTTGCAATGCTAGAATCTGGAATGGTTACATCAAAAAGCGTATCCGTGATTTGTGCCAAGAATATAGGTTTATTTTCAATTGCAGGAATTATGTTCTGGATGGTAGGTTATAATTTAGCTTACGGTATACCAGAAGGTGGTTATATTGGAAGTTTCATTCCATGGTCTGATGCTAGTTCAGTAGATACAGGTTATTCAGATGGTTCAGATTGGTATTTCCAAATGGTATTCTGTGCAACAACAGTTTCTATTGTATCTGGAACAATGGCAGAAAGAATAAAATTATGGCCATTCTTCGTATTTGCTGCAATTCTTTCAGGAATTATTTATCCAATCGTAATGGGTTGGCAGTGGGGTGGAGGCTGGTTAGCAGAATTAGGTTTTTCTGATTTTGCTGGTTCAACTTTAGTACACTCAACTGGTGGCGCAGCTGCTTTAGCTGGAGCAATAATTATTGGTCCTAGACTAGGAAGATTTACAAAGTCTGGTACTCCGGCTCCACTTAAACCATTTGCAGCATCATCAATTCCATTAGTTACAATTGGGGTATTTATTTTATGGTTAGGTTGGTTTGGTTTTAATGGTGGTTCACAATTAGCTATGGGAACTGCTGTTGATGCTATTGCTGTATCAACTATTTTCATAAATACATTTTTAGCAGGTGCAGGTGGAGTAATGGGTGCTGCTATTATAACAAGATTACACTTTGGTAAAACAGATGTAATTCAAATGTTAAATGGATGTATTGGTGGATTAGTTGCTGTTACAGCTGAACCATTAGCCCCATCACCTTTAGCAGCAATTTTAATTGGTGCAGTAGGTGGTTTAATTGTAGTTTATGGTACAAAACTATTATTCTCTCTAAAAATTGACGATGTAGTAGGTGCAATACCAGCACACTTGTTTGCAGGTATTTGGGGAACACTAATAGTTCCAGCTACAAATTCAGGTGCAAATTTTAGTTCACAGTTGATTGGTGTTTTGTCAGTAAACGTATTTGTATTCATAGTCGCTTACATAGTATTTAGTATTATAAAAGCAACTATAGGCCTAAGGTTAAGTAAAGAAGGTGAAACCAAAGGTACTGACGTCACTGAAACTGGTGTTATTGCATATGCAATACGTGACTAATTGTTAACAATAAAGGGATCCTTCGCCTCTGTGTATCCGCAACGTTACTCATCGGAGGGTCCCTTAAAATTTTACTCTCTAAGTTAGTTAAAATAATAAAGCCCCTCCCTCAAGGGGCTTTTATTATTTATTTTCTTCCCAAAGTTTTTTGTAATCAATGAATGGAGCTAATCCGTAACTTGAATTAACATTTGTCAAATGAAGAGATAAACTTTTAATTGGTGAAATACATATTTCTTCTGCATAAATTTCATTGATATATTTTTCAAATGGATCATTTCGATCAATACAAGTTTTTTCAAAATTCTCCCAATATTTATTAAGTAAATCCTTACTAGTCATGAAGGTGCAGAGAGTTTTATTTATTGTTCGCCAATGCCTTTTATTACCAATTAAAATATTGGCTTTTTCGTTGTTCATATAAAGATATGGATAATCAGATGGACACATAAAAAGATCTTTTTTTAGCTGAGATGCTATTCTCTCATACGAAGCAACCATTTCTTCTAGCATGGGTTCAAAATGCAGATAATCATCTTCTATAAAGAAGATTAAATCTTCACTTTGATCTTTTCCAATTTCAAAGCTGTTCATTAAACTAGCTAAATTGGAGAAAGTTTCTTTTGTTTTTTGCTCTTTAATTAAATCTTTATATTTATTGTTATTGAGAGAAATAATATCGATGTTTTCACCATCTATTAATTTTTTAATACGATCTAGGTTTTTATCTTTAGAATTATCATCAACAATAATAGTCTTAATCTGAAGATTTGGGTATTTAGTTTTACAAAAATTAATTGAGCTAATTAAAGAATTAATAGATCGATAAGAGTATTCTATTTTTGGTAGTTCAAATAACCTTTTTTTACTTTGATCCCAAACTTCTACATCAGTGTTCATTCTGACTATGATCAAAATTGACTTAACATTTCTTGATATTTTGACCTCACCTAGTGGTAAAATTATAGATTTTTCGTTTAGTGTAGAAAGATCTTCATTCAGCTCTTTGTTTAAAGTAGGGGAAGAAAAATTATTTTGATCAATAATTTCAAAACCTAATATTTTAGCTAACTTAATGAAAAGTTTTTTCATATAATTTATAATTTATGATATAGATATTTACAATATTATGGCAATTAAATCATCTCAAACTCTAGTTTCAGAAGCGCTAAAAGAAATTAAAACAATATCTACTGATGAAGCTCATAAATTAGTCAATGATAACCAATGTAATTTAATTGATATAAGAGATATTAGAGAACTTCAGAAGGAAGGCCAAGTTGAAGGTGCAAATCATATACCAAGGGGAATGTTAGAGTTTTGGCTAGACCCAGGGAGTGTTTATTTTAAAGATGGTAAACTTGATTTAAATAAAGAAATGGTTTTATTTTGTGCGGGTGGTTTGAGATCTGCTTTAGCTGCAAAATCTTTAAAAGAAATGGGATTTGAGAAAGTATCTCATATTGATGGTGGTTTTGGAGCAATCAAACAAAGTAAATTTAAAATTATTTAAGAATCAAACTCATCCAAAGCATAATCTAATCTATCTTGACCCCAAAAAATTTTATCATTTACCACAAAAGTTGGAGCACCAAAAATATCTTTTTTAAATGCGCTTTCTGTTAACTGCTTTAATTCATCTTTAATTTTCTGATCTTGAATGTCTTTAAAAAAAGTGTCTTTATTTATTGAACAATTATCCAAAACATTTTCAAGATTTTTCTTATCAGACAAATCAATGTTATTTTTCCAGTAAGCATCAAAACACAAATCGAAAAATCTTTTTTTAAGTTTTTTATTTAATACCAAATAACCTCGCATTAAATTTAGTGAATTTACAGGAAATTTATTATTCCATTTAAATTCAATAGTATTTTTTTTTGCAACTAACTTACAGTCATTTTTCATATTTTTCATTTTACGTTCATTAAATGCTGGAGCAGTTATACCACCAAGTTTGTGAAGACCACCTAGTAAAATAGGTTTATAATTAATATTTATTTCGTTATTTTTATTTAATAATTCTAATCTTTTATAAGCTAGAAATGAATATGGACTAATAAAATCAAAATAAAAGTCAAATGACTTAGTCATATAGATTTATATTTTTGGCATAAAAAATTTTTATTAACCAATATAACAACAAACCAATAGGGCCAATTAAATAAGTAACAATCAGAGGTATTGCTAAAAAAATTTTATTAATTGAATATCTCTGTGAGTCTTTTACGATCCACCCTCCGGTAAATAAATTGATTGCAATGAAATGTATCCAGAACGTCATTAGATAAGTTTTATCATCGAATAAATTTGATAATTCATTAATACTCAAATACAGACTAAAATTATTAATAAAATTATATGAGTTTAAATAAGATTTGTATAAAACAAAAATATAAGCTCCACTTAAAATAAAGATTGGAAAAATAGAGGTTATGAAATATTTGGAAAGATTAGACTGTGGAAAAAAAATTAAAATTAACCAGAATGGAAGAACTCCTAAATTCACCCAATAATAGAGTATTTCAATCGTAAAATAATTATAAATTTCTTCGATCATTTTAAAATATATTATATTAAATCTAATCATGATTCCTATAAGAAATAAAAAAAAAACATTAGAAGTTACTGTTGAAGAAATGAGAAATTTTGCTTTTACTTATATTGAAAAATATGCTCCATCCAAACAGCAACTCAAAACCTATTTATTAAAAAAATACCTAAAAACCTCAGTGCCAAATGTAAAAAAGCAAGATTTAATAAATCTAATTGATATTGTTTTATTTGATTTAGAAAAAAACAAATTTATAAATGATAAATTTTACTCTGATAGTAAAGCTAAAAGTATGATTCAAAGAGGAAATTCTATCAATAAAATAAGAAATTATTTAATTGGTAAGGGAATAAATGATGAATTTATCAAAGGTACAATAAATAAAATTAATGATCATAATTCTGATCAAGATTTTTTTTCAGCAATAAAAATTTGTAAAAAAAAAAGAATTGGTCCAGCTAGAACAGAGGATAATCGACCATTATTTTACAAAAAAGATATATCTTTATTAGCAAGAAATGGTTTTGATTTTGAAACATCAAAAAAAGTTATGGATATTGATAAAGAAGATTTTCTTAAAATTATAAAATTACTTTAATTTTTTATCTTTCTCTTTTTTAATTAGATAGTCAATCTTACTTTTAATATAATTTCTGACAAAAACAAAAATTAATAATCCAAAAATTGAGACTGAAATTATTATAATCAATATTATTCTAGTTTGTTCATCCATTACAAAATACTTTTACTTTTTAAAATTAAACTTGGATTTTTAAAATCTTTTTTACCGTATAATATTTCATTTCCATCAAAGTCTGTTACTTTACCTCCCGCATGTTTTAAAATTGCATGACCTGCTGCTATATCCCATTCACAAGCTCTTGGTTCAGCTACATATCCATCATATTCACCAGCAGCAATAACACAGAACTTTAATGAACTTTTCATACGAGTTAATTTTTTTACATTTAATTTTTTATGAATGACATCAATTTCTTGTTTTATATTATTAGAATAAGTAACAAACTTAATTTCCTCTTTATCAAAATTTTTTGAACTATCTAGTTTCACAGTTTTACCATTGATTAATTCAAACGCTAAATTTTCTCCATATGAAAAAAACATTCTTTTTTTTGCTGGTGCATAAATTAATCCAGCAACTGGTTTTCTATTTATTATTAAACCAGCGTTAATTGTAAATTCCTCAAGATTATTTATATAATCATATGTTCCATCTATTGGATCAATTAACCAAAAATCTTTAAGATTATTTATTGATTTGTTGTCAGAAGTTTCTTCTGAAACGATTAGGATATTAGGAGTAAGTTCCAATATTTTTTTTGTAATAATTTTATTTACTTCTAAATCACCATTGCTAACTGGAGTATTGTCGGATTTAATTTCTTTTGTAAGTCCTTTTAATCTTAAACTAAGGGAAGTTTCTCCAGCATTAATAAAAGTTTCAATTAAATTTTCTATAATTTTTCTAATATTTATTTTTTCCATCAATTTTTTTTAATTCTATATTTTCAGCATTAATTACTTTTTTACCAACATTTTGAAAATTAACAGTTACTTTACCTTTAATTATTGACTGTACCTGACCAATACCCCAGTTTTTATTTGCTGGATTGAAAACTTTGTCACCTGGTTCAAAATCAAAAATCATTTAATTTAACTTATATTAGAAAAGAGTATAAATACCATCAAATGAATAATGATTTTAACTCAATTGGTTTAAATAAAAAACCCTCAGATACAACAGTCGTAGTCGCGATGTCAGGAGGTGTTGATTCATCTACTGTAGCTGGAATGATGAAAAAAGAAGGATATAAAGTAATTGGTATTACACTTAAACTTTATGATGACGGAAAAGAAGTAGCTGCTTCTAAACAGTGTTGTTCAGGTCAGGATATAATGGATGCTAAACGGGTAGCTAACAAATTAAATATTGAACATAAAATTTTATATTATCAAAATAAATTTAGACAAGGCGTCATAGATAACTTTGTTGAAAGTTATTTAAAAGGTGAAACCCCAATTCCTTGTGTACAGTGCAATCAAACAGTAAAATTTAGAGATTTATTTGAAGTATCAAAAGAATTAAAAGCAGATGCAATGATAACAGGCCATTATGTGAAAAGTATTACTTCAGACAAAATTACAAATATGTATAGGGCAATAGATGAAAATAGAGATCAAAGTTACTTTTTGTTTAATACAACTAGAGATCAACTTAATTACTTAAGATTTCCATTGGGTGGAATGTTGAAAGATGAAACAAGAGAGATTGCAAAAAAATTGGATCTTAATGTTGCAAATAAACCTGATAGTCAAGACATTTGTTTTGTACCAAATGGAGACTATGCGTCTGTAATTCAAAAATTTAGACCTGAGTCATTACAAAAAGGAAATATTAAAGATTTAGATGAAAAAATAATAGGAGTGCATGATGGAATAATAAATTTTACTATAGGACAAAGAAAAGGCATCAAAGTTTCGGATAAAGAACCATTATATGTTATCAAAATCAATTCAGATAAAAATGAAATTATAGTTGGTCCAAGAAAAGAATTGGCAAAAAAGTTAATAAATTTAGATAATTTAAATTTATTAGTTGATAAAAAAGAGTTTGACGAGGATATTTTTGTAAAGGTTAGATCTACAGGAAAACTTCTTCATGCAAAAATTAACATAAACAAAAATAAAAAAGCTGAAGTAAATTTAAAATCTTCTGAAGATGGCATTTCACCTGGACAAGCATGTGTTTTTTATAAAAAAGATAAATTTGGCTTTAAAGTATTAGGTGGTGGATGGATCAAAAATTAATTTTTTTTCCACATAAAAAAAGTTAGCAAATAAAAAGAGATTACACCTATAAAATAATCCCATTCTAAAGCATGTTTGAAAAATTTAATATTGTATCCAAATATATTATTTCCAGGCAAACTAATTAGTGGAATACTAATTATTGCAACAATTATCAAAATAGAAACTAAAATTAGTTTTAATTTTAGAATTTTAATATTTATATAATTTTCAAGTTTTTCTTTAAAAGAATAAAATGTTGCAACCAAGTATGCTTGTGCAGCTATTTCAAAAATTATAAATAATAACATTATTACTCTTCTAAATAATTTATAAAGATCATTATCAAATTTAATTCCAAGAAATATTGAATGTATTGTTAGAGCAATTGCTGAAGCTATTCCAAAATAAACTACTTTATTTAAGTACTTATGATTTACACTAAAATTTTGAATTATTTGTTTATTGTAAAGCCAATATTTAATTAAAAAAAATGAAGTTAAAAACATAGCTGGTTTAAAAATTAACCAAGATGGATATGGCCTTGCTGTTCTGCTAATAGAGGCACCTCCATCAAAATAGGGTATTGTGTTATGAATTATGTCTTCTTGGTTAGGAAATAAACCTTGAAACTGTGTAATTAGAATTAAACAAGTATTGATTGCTATAAATGGAACAATAAATATCCAAATACTTAAGGATTTAACCTTATTGATTTGATTCATAAAGACTTACTTTTTTTTATTCTTTTTTCTAGCTCTTCTTTTTTTTGAGCCCATTTTTCTTCGGCCTCTATGTTTTTTAGGGTAACCCATTACATCCTTTAGTTATAATTTAATTGAAATTATGGCTCGGATATAGCATTCTCTTTTGAAGTTATCAATTTTTTTATGTCAAAATCTTTCAAAACTTTTTTAAAGCATACCGCAAAAGACTTTCATAATCAGTCAGTAAATCCACCAGTTGTTAGGGCATCGACAATTATATTTAAATCAATGCAACATATTAGAAAGACTCAGGCAAAAGCTCAAAAAAATCCTATAGGTGGTCATTATGATTATGGTAGACAAGGAACTTCTACAACATTTATACTACAAAAAATTCTAACTAAACTTGAAGAATCCTATCATGTTTTCACAACACCAACAGGTTTTGGAGCTGTTTTTTTAGCAATTTTCAGTGTTACACGTCCAGGAGATGAAATTATTGTTGCTGATCCAGTATATAGTCCAACAAGATTACTTACAGAAAATTTTTTAAAAGAATTTAATATTAAAACAATTTTTTATAACCCAAGTGACTTAAAAACATTAGAAAAAAATATCACAAAAAAAACAAAACTCATATTTGTTGAAAACCCGGGTAGTAACTCATTTGAATTTCAAGATTTGGGAAAAATTATTTTAATTGCTAAAAAAAATAAAATATTTACAGCAATCGATAATACTTGGGCTACGCCATACTATTTCAAGCCAATCAAATTTGGCTTTGACATGTCAATTGTGTCAGCGACTAAGTATTATTCAGGACATTCAGATGTTATGGGTGGTAGTTTAGCAGTAAATAAAAAAGTTTTTAGTAAAGTAAAAGATGCGGAAAAAATTACTGGTTTAAGGCTAGGGCCAGATGATGCTTATTTGATAACTCGTGGTTTAAGAACTCTAGATGTTAGATTGGATCGGCACAGAGAAAATGCAAAAAAAGTTGCTGCCTTTTTATCTAAAAACAAAAAAATTAAATTACTTTATCCTTACAAAAAAGATTCTCTTAATTTTAGAATGTGGAAAAAATATTATTCTGGCGCATCAGGTTTAATGGGATTGAAAATAAAGTCAAAAAATATTAATTCTGTAAGAAAATTCGTTAATTCATTAAAACTTTTTGGTTATGGGTATAGCTGGGGTGGTTTTGAAAGTTTAGCATTACATCAAGAGTTTAGAGAAACAGGAAATAGAAAATATATGAATTTAGCAAAAGATGAACATCTTGTTAGATTACATATAGGGCTTGAAGATCCTAATGACTTAATTGCAGATATTAAACAAGCTTTAAGACATTTAAAATGACATCAGATAAATTTTTTCATTCTAAAACTGCAATAATAACTTTATTCGCAGCATGTTTCGTTGTTTTGATTTCTCTTGGTGTCAGACAAACTTTTGGATTATTTTTTATGGACTTCAATGAAAGCTTGAATATTAGTAATACAGCGTTTGGTTTTGCAATTGGGATACAAATGCTAATGTGGGGATTGACTGGTCCTATTTTTGGAGCTCTAGCTGATAAATATGGTGGTCATATAGCCATAATTTCTGCATTTATATTTTACACTTTAGGAATATATTTTTTATACACTGGTCCTAACACTGGAATATTCTTTCAAATTCATATGGGTTTATTAATTGGAATTGGGCTAGGCGGCACAGCGATTAGTATTCCAATGTCAGTTGTGGGTAAACATTTTCCATTATCAACAAGAACAATTGCTATGAGCTTTGTTACTGCACTAGGATCTTTTGGTTATTTTGTTTCTCCAATTTTTACAAATTATTCTATTAATGAATATGGTTGGAATCATACTATATTTATCTTCTCTTTATTTTTACTAACAGGTATTGTTGCTGCATACTTTGTAAGATCGCCGTCTGAAAATGATAGTATAGAAAAAGAATCTAAACAATCATTTAAGGAGGCTCTAACTGAAGCTTTTAGAACTAAAAGTTATATATTACTTGTGTCAGGTTTTTTTGTGTGTGGCTTTCATATTACTTTAGTTGGAACTCACGTGCCTAAGTATGTTATTGATAGGGGGTTAGAGGATTGGACAGCTGCAGCAATTCTTTCATTGATTGGTTTGTTTAATATTTTTGGATCATTATTGAGTGGATATCTTTCAGCAAAAATGAGCAAAAAGATAATTTTAAGCGGAATCTATTTCCTTAGAGGTATTTCAATTATTTTTTTTATATTCACACCCGCAAGTAACGTGAGTGCATTTTTGTTTGGGGCTAGCTTTGGTTTCTTATGGTTATCAACTGTACCAGCAACAAGTGGTATTGTAGCCCATATGTTTGGAACAAAATATCTTGGTCTTTTATATGGAATTGTATTTTTAAGTCATCAAATCGGTTCTTTCTTTGGCGCATATTTAGGAGGTTTGTTTCACGATCTATACGGCTCTTACGATTATGCGTGGTATTTAGCAATTGCATTATCTGTTTTTGCAGCAATAATCCATTTACCAATTAAAGAAGAACCAGTTTTAAGGTTAAAAATAGAATAAATTGAACAAGCAACATCAATTAGCAGAGATTAATAAATCGAATAAAGCTTATATAATTTACAAATCTAAAAAGGGTTTTAATTTATATACGGATTTTTCCAAAAAAATAATTTTAAATAATAAAAATATTAAAAATTTTTTAAAAAAAAAATTTAAAAGTAAAACAAAAAAAACAGATTTATTTATAGGTTTTTTTGGATACGAGTTATTAAATAACCTGATAAATGTTAAAATACCCAAACAAAAAAATATTAATTTTCCAAAAGGTATTTTTTATAAACCTGAAAAAATAATAAATTTAAGTAATAATTTAAAATATAACAGTACAGAATATGTGAGAAATAGTAATTTTAAGATTAGTATAAATAAAAATTCTTATACTAAAATTTTTGATAAGTTTAAAAAAAAGATAAAAAGTGGTGAAACTTATCAAATAAAAATTTGTACCAAATATAAAACAAAATCAAGAATTAATCCTTTAGATTTTTTTACCAGATTATCAAAAACAAACTTAGCTCCAGAAGCTTTCATGATCAAAGATAAAAATTATTCTATAATAAGTTGTTCTCCTGAAAATTTAATAACCAAAAAAGGTTTTAACATATCTACAAAACCAATAGCTGGAACAGTAAAAAAAACAAAGTCTTTAAACAAAATTAAAGCTTTAAAATATTTTAAAAAAAACATCAAAGAAACTAAAGAACATAATATGATTGTAGATATGGAGAGAAATGATTTATCGAGAATTTGTAAAGTTGGATCTGTAAAATTATATAAACAGAAAATTATTGAGGAATATAAGGACCTATTCCATTATGTTAGTCTAATTAAGGGTAAACTAAAAAAAGATGTTAAGAATTTAGATATTATAAAAGCGATGATGCCAGGTGGCTCAGTTATAGGTTGTCCAAAAATAAGTACTTTGAACCTTTTAAATAAACAAGAAAAAGAAAATAGAAATATTTACACAGGTTGCTTTGGATATATAAAATTTAATGGTGATATGAGATTTAATATTATTATTAGATCAATTTTAAATTTTAAAAAATTTTCTGAAATTTCAGTAGCTTCAGGGGTTGTAATTGATAGTAACGCTAATCATGAATTTAATGAAAATTTCATAAAAGCAAAAGCATTAATTGATTTATTTAAATGATTTATATTATCGATCATAACGACTCCTTTACTTATAATGTGGTTCATCAATTCTCATTATATGATGAAGTTGTATGTGATAATTATAACGCAATAGATGATAGTAAACTAAGAAAGGCCTCAACAATAATTTTTTCACCAGGACCAGGAAATCCAAAAAATTATCCCTATACTTCAAAGATTTATAAAAAATTCAAAGGTAAAAAGAAGATGATAGGTATTTGTTTAGGATTTCAACAAATACTATTTTGTGAAGGAGCAAAAATAGTAGAACAAAAAAAGATTTATCATGGGTTTCAATCTGATATTAAAGTAATAAGTAATAATTCATTATTTAAGAAAGAAAAAAAATTTAAAGTTGGTAGATATCATTCTTTAAAATTAAAAGAACCTTTCAAAATTAGAAATTTTGAGATAACAATGAGATGTTTAGAATCAAAAACAGCTATGGCTTTTGAAAATAACAAAGAAAAAATTTATGGATTTCAATTTCACCCAGAGTCTTTTTTAACTATTAATGGCAATTTACTCGTCAAAAAGATCCTATCTGCTTAAAGATTTACAAGAGGTAGATTTTAAAGATTTATGGGGTGATCATGGTATTTTTACAACTATGTGGATTTTTGGAAAACCACCAAAAATTTTATTTTTTAAAAATCATATAAAAAATTTACTAAAGTCTCTTAAAAAATACGGCATAAAAAAAAGCTCTCTTCGTAATGACGTTCTTAAAATTATAAATAAAAATTTATCTAAAAAAGTTAATTACAATCATCTGTTAAGAGTTGCTGTGAATAAAAAAATCATTTCTATATCTTTGAGAAAAAGAGTGAAGCCAAATTTAAATTTTAATCTTAAACTAGTAAATTTAAAACGTGAAAAGCCTCAATTTAAAAACTTAAAATATAAAAAAATTTTAAAACATCTAATAAAAATAGATAATTCTAAATCAGACATAGGACTTATTACCAATAACAAAATATTAGAGACTGGCACATCCAATCTTTTATTTGTAAAACAAAATAAAATTTACACACCAATAAAAGGTTATTATGAAGGCAATACACTTAAATTTTTTAAAAGTAAGATTAAGAAAATAATTAAAAAAGATATATTTTTTAAAGATTTAAAAAAATATGATGAAATATTATTAATTGGTTCTGGTAAAGGTATAGCGTCAGTTAAAACAATTAAAAAAATTGGCTGGAAAAGAAAAAATTTAAAACAATTTAAAATATTATCAAAATACTATAATTCAATTACAAATAAATGTATTCAATATAGATTCAATTAAAATGATAGATCCAAACGACCCATGTTTATTTTGTGATATTATAAAAAGTGGGTGTGTTCATGAAAATAAACTTGCTTATGCAAGTTATGACTCTTATCCCGTTTCAGAACACCATTGTTTAATTATTCCTAAAAGACATATTAAAGATTATTTTGATTTAACAAATGAAGAACTTTTAGCATGTAATGATCTGATCAAGATTGTAAAAAATGAAATTGTAGATAAAGATAATACTGTTAGAGGTTTTAATTTAGGAACAAATATTGGCAAAGTTTCGGGCCAATCAATTAATCATTGTCATTTTCATTTAATTCCTCGAAGAGAGGGTGATGTCGAGAATCCCCAAGGTGGAGTAAGATCTGTTATTTCGGGTAAGCAACACTATAAACGAAAAAAGTAGCCTGTTATTAAAGACAAATTTACCAGAGTTTGAGGTTGATCTATTTTTTGAACTATATATAAAACAAAAAAATAAATCATAATTTGACCAAAGGCAAAAATGTTAAATAATAATCCTTTTTCTTTATTGGCTGAAATAGTCTCACCATATGCTATGCAATATTTTATAATTGCAATGGTACTTTTGATTGCAGTTGGGACAATCATTCAAATGATACATCATAAAAATTTAACTTATTTTTTTAATAATGCAAAAAAAGCAAAATTAGCTGCTACTAAAGAATTGGGAATAGGTGAGAAAACATCAATTATTGCAAAAACAGCTTTTGTTGACATTGGAACTACATCAGAACTCGGTTTTGGGAAAAGAAGACTTGCTCACGTCCTTGGTATGTATGGAACAATTTTATTTTGGATATCCTCTGCAGTTTTAGTTTTTTGTTATACAGGTGCTGGTAAATCAAATTCAGAAACATGGTCAATCCTTTGGCATGTAGGTGCAATTTTAACTTGTTTAGGTGGCTATTGGTTCTGGTTTTTTTTAAGAGTTGATGTGTCTGCAGAGGCTCATCCTTGGTACAGAATTATTAAAGCAGATTTATTTGTATTAGCATTACTTGCTTGTGCAACTTTTGGACTAGCATGGTCTTACACTCAATTTAATAATCAAATGGGTCTATCTTATTTATTTTTAACTTTGTTTGTTGCTTCTAACTTGATTTTATTTGGTGGTGTATATTGGTCTAAGTTTGCACATATGTTTTATAAACCAGGTGCAGCAATACAAAAAAATTTAGCTGAAGCTGATGGTTCAAGAGACAATTTACCACCACCAGCAGATGCACCTGAGCAATTTGGCCTAGGTATAAAAAGAGAAGAGCCAAAGCACTATTAATATGTTAATAAAAAAAGGAGAAAATTAAAAATTATGTCAACTTTTGTATATATGACTAGATGCGATGGCTGTGGTCACTGTGTAGATATATGTCCATCAGATATTATGCACATTGATGAAAATATAAGACGTGCAAAAAATATTGAGCCAAATTTTTGTTGGGAATGTTATTCATGTGTAAAAGCGTGTCCAAATCATGCAATTGATGTCAGGGGTTATGCTGATTTTGCTCCAATGGGACACAGTGTAAGAGTTAGAAGAGAGGAAGAAAAAGGAACAATTTCTTGGAAAATAAAATTTAGAAATGGAACAGAAAAAAATTTTGTTTCTCCAATAACAACAAAACCTTGGGGTAAATTTATTCCAAAACTTGCAGATGGTGATAAACCTAATCAAGGTGAGATTAATTCACAAAGACTTTACACAGAGCCAGAAGGTTTAAATACTAATGGTGAATTACCTTCTGTACCAAAAGATTCATTTAAAAAAGGAGTTTATTATTAATGGCTAAACATAAAACTCATTTTGAAGAATGTGATGTATTAGTTGTTGGTGGTGGAATGGCAGGCACTGGTGCAACTTTTGAAGCTAGACACTGGGGGAGAGATTTAAAAATTATATGTGTCGAAAAAGCAAACATCGATAGAAGTGGAGCTGTTGCTCAAGGACTATATGCAATTAACTGTTATATGGGAATGCAATGGAATGAAAACCAACCAGAAGACCATGTAAGATATGCAAGAAATGATTTAATGGGAATGGTAAGAGAAGATTTAGGTTATGACATGGCTCGTCATGTTGACTCTACAGTTCATATGTTTGATGAATGGGGTTTACCAATGATGAAAAATGAAAAAACAGGAAGATATTTAAGAGAAGGTAAATGGCAAATCATGATTCATGGTGAAAGCTATAAACCTATTGTTGCAGAAGCTGCAAAAAAATCTGCAGATAAAATTTATAATAGAATAATGATTACTCATCTATTAATGGATGAAGCTCAAGAAAATAGAATTGGTGGTGCTGTTGGTTTTAATATGAGAACAGGAGATTTTCATGTGTTTAGAGCAAAAACTGTAATTGTTGCAGCTGGAGGTGCATCACATATATTTAAACCTAGAGCAGTTGGTGAAGGTATGGGAAGAACTTGGTATGCACCTTGGAGTAATGGTTCAGCATACGCATTACCTATAGCAGCGGGTGCAAAGATGACACAAATGGAAAACAGAATTGTTTTATGTAGATTTAAAGATGGCTATGGTCCTGTTGGAGCTTATTTTTTACATTTAAAAACATACACTCAAAATGCTAACGGAGAAAATTATGAGAAGAAGTGGTATGACCAAACAAAAGAATTAGTTGGCGAATATATTGATCACCATCCAACTCCTACTTGTCTGAGAAACCATGCATTCATCCAAGAAACAATGGCTGGTGGTGGACCAATACAAATGGTTACAACTGAAGCTTTTCAAGATCCTCATCTAGAAACAGTTGGTTGGGAAAATTTTTTAGGTATGACTGTTGGACAAGCAGTGGTTTGGGCATCTCAAAATATTGACCCCAAGTATACGAATCCAGAATTAACAACTTCTGAACCATATGTAATGGGTTCACACGCAACATGTTCAGGTGCGTGGGTTAGTGGACCTGAAGATTTATCTCCACCAGAATATTTCTGGGGATATAACAGAATGTTAACTATTGATGGATTATTTGGTGCCGGAGATACTGTGGGTGGAAGTGCTCATAAGTTTTCATCTGGTTCTTTTACTGAAGGTAGATTAGCTGCTAAGGCTGCAGTTAAATATATAGAGGACAAAAAAGCTGATGGAATAAATGTTTCTGATAAACAATGTGAAGATTTTAAAACTGCAGTTTATAAACCTTTAGAAACATATACTGTTGCTCAAAATGAAATTACTGGTGGAACTGTTTCTCCTAGTTACATATCACCAATTCAAGGTCTACAAAGACTTCAAAGAATAATGGACGAATATGTTGGTGGAATTGCTACAAATTATATGACTAATGAAAATATGTTAAAAAGAGGTTTAGAATTATTGGCTTGGTTAGAAGAAGATTTAGAAAAAGTAGGAGCTGAAGACTACCATCAATTGATGAGAGCTTGGGAACTAAAACACAGAGCTTTGACTTCTCAATGCGTTACAGAACATACTTTATTTAGGGAAGAAACTCGTTGGCCCGGATATTACTATAGAGGTGACCACATGAAACTAGATGATGAAAATTGGCATTGTTTAACAGTTTCAAGAAGAGACCCTAAAACTGGCAAATTCAGTATGGAAAAAGTGCCTGTGTATCATATAGTAGATGAGAATGAGAAGAAGAAAGCCTCTTAAAATCATATTATAAAGAGCAAAACATCTATGGATCTTTTAGCTAAATCTGATGAAGAGATATTTGAAATAGGTAAGACATTTTGGGAAAATTTGATTAGATCGTCAAATCTTAAGGATTATGGTGGTTTTACTAAAGATTTTTCAACACAAATGTTGTTTGGGGCTAATGAAGTTGAGCTTGGAAAGCAATGGGCTAATAACGAACTTATTACTAACCTTAATGAAACCTATGAACCTTTCGGAACATTAAGAAGAGGGGAACATATCACTGTCCTTATTAAACAAACAAATAAGAAAATTCCTGGAGAGTTCTTAGGTAGATTGGTTCTTGGGGTAGAGGGTGGTGAGATTAAGGTTTTTGGAGCTACCATATATTAAATTATAATTTGACAATTTATAAACTAGGTGTATTAAAAAATAAATGCACATTTCAAATATAAAAATTCTAAAAAAAATAGCTAACAAAAAAACTACTTTTATTAAAACTGGGATTTTTTCAGCTATAACTGCTTGTTGGGGTGTGATCTTGATTGGAACTTTATTAACATTTAAATAAGTTAAATTTAAATTAAATATTTATAAAGGTTAAAAATAATCTATTAATTCCTCTATAATTTTTTTAGTATTATATTTTTGTTTCCAGTTTGGGTAGTGTTTTTTAAATTTTGATAAGTTCGAAATATACCAAATATGATCTCCAACTCTTGGTTTTTTTATAATATTTTTTTTTATTGAAATATTAGCAATATCTTCAACTAAATTTAGTGCTTCTAAGATTGAGCAATTAGAATATCTTCCACCACCTATGTTATAAACTTCTCCTTTAGTTGGTTTTTTAAAAAATTGCCAAAATGAATTCACAAGGTCAAAACTATGAAGATTATCTCTTACTTGTTTACCCTTATAACCAATTAAAGAGTATTTTTTTTTAGCGATACATATTTTTACTAGATATGATAAAAAACCGTGAAGCTTGGCACCATTGTGGTTTGGTCCGGTCAAACACCCAGCCCTAAAACATACAGTTTTTAGACCTACATTTTTACCATACTCTTGAACGATTAAATCAGCATAAGATTTTGAAACACCAAAAAAACTATGTGTGCAGTTATCAATTGAAAATTTTTCATCAATACCATTGTAATATTTGTCACTTTTTTTTAATTCCCATCTATTTTTTTTCTCTAAAATTTTTAGTTTGTTGGGATTATCACCATAAACTTTATTTGTAGACATAAAGATAAATGGTGAGTCAGCACAATATTTTTTTGTGAGTTCTAATAAATTAAGTGTTCCTGTTGCATTAACATTAAAATCTAACATAGGAAAATTTTTAGCATAGTCGTGTGATGGCTGTGCTGCACAATGAACTATTAAAGAAATATTTTTTTTATATTTTTTAAATATTTTTTCTAAAGCTGTATAGTTTCTAATATCTATATTAAAATCTTTAAATCTTTTAAAATCTCTATGAAGATTTTTTTTAACAATACTTGTTGATGCTTCATGACCAAAAAAAAATTTTCTTAAATCATTATCAATACCAAGAACATCAAAACCTTTGTTTGAAAAAAATTTAACAGATTCAGATCCCACTAAACCACTTGATCCAGTAACTAAAACTATCGACATAATTTTATAAAGATTATTAAGTTATATAATTATTATATATATGTAATATTAATAATATCACTATTAATATTTTGTAATAATTAAAAAAATAATTTTACTTATTTGATATCTTTACTTACAGATGTATATATGAGCAATAATCAAAATTAAATTATATATTTATGGAAGTATTTTTACCTATAGCACAAGTTTTTGTTAGTCCTGTTGAAATACTTTTATTAAGTGCACTTGTTGGAGTTTTATCAGGTTTATTTGGTGTTGGTGGTGGGTTTTTAATGACACCTTTTTTAATTTTTTTAGGAGTTCCTCCTGCTTATGCAGTTGCCAATGAGGCTAATAATATCTTAGCAACGTCTGTATCAGGATCGACTACCCATTGGTTAAAAAATACTTTGGATTACAAAATGGGTTTTATGATTGTAATTGGTGGATCAATAGGAACAGCTTTAGGTATTTATACTTTTAGTTATTTTAAAGGTATTGGAAAAATTGATACCGTAATCTCATTAGCATACATGTATATTCTTGCAATTATTGGTACTTTAATGTTGGTAGAAAGTCTTGGAGAAATTGACAAGGCAAAAAAAAATGTAATAGAGAGAAAAAAATTACACGTTCATTATTGGATACATGGTCTTCCATTGAGAATGAGATTTCCAAAGTCTAAATTGTATGAAAGTGTTTTTACACCAATTATAATTGGACTAGCGGTTGGTTTTATAGCTGCAATAATGGGTATAGGTGGTGCTTTTATCTTAGTGCCAGCAATGATTTACATTATCAAAATGCCAACTCGTTTAGTGCCTGGCACTTCTTTGTTTGTAACTATTTTTGTAAGTGTCATTGTTACTTTTTTACATTCATTTAATTATGGTTCAATAGATTTAATGTTAGTTGTCATGTTAGTAATTGGATCTATAATCGGAGTCCAAGTTGGTCAAAAACTTGGAGAAAAAATTGATAGTTCGGGTCTTAAAGCATTGTTAGCAATTTTATTATTAGTCGTAGGTATAGCTATTGCATATGACACTTTTTTTGCTGAAGAAATGCAAAAAGAGATCTCTAAAGTTGCAATTAATGATTTAAATTTTTTCTCAAAATTTATTTTAGAATTTTCAAAAGATATGCCATTTTTCTATGGTTTATTTTCTATTTTGTTTGCTGTTTCTTTAGGAATTGCAGCTGCATTTATTAGAAGAGGATTATCGAATTTAAGAAAAAAATATTTTAATAAACCCGCTAAATAAAAAATTTTAAATAACTTTCGATAGTAATTATACAAACTATTCCAACAGTGAACATGGCTATAAATCCAACAATAAATGGTTTGAAACCCATATTTTTAACATCTTTTAAATTTGTAGATAATCCAATTGCAGCCATTGCCATAGTTAAAAAAACTTTAGATGAAAACTTAATACTATTAATTAAATCATTCCAATTATTACTATAATCAGATAAAAAAAACTGGTCCCCAATATTTCGCAAAATAATCATTCCAACAAAGCCTAAAACAAAATACGGAAAGATATTTAATATTGAGTAATTTTTTTCTCTTGTTTGACCTCTGTTATAAAGAAATGCAAAAAGCGGTATCATTACTATTAGAAAAGTATTTCTAATTAGTTTCGTTACTGTTGCTATATTTAGTGTTTCTGGGCTATTAAATTGCTGTTCATAAATCAATCCTGCAGCTGCAACTTGAGATGTTTCATGTATAGATGTTCCTAAAAAAAGACCTACTAACAATGGTTCACTATCAAAATAAAAATTTGCAAAATAAGGGTATATGAGCATAGATAATATTCCGAATAAAGTAATGTTTGCAATAGCATATGAAACTTCATTTTTAGTTGCTTTTATAACCGGAGCTGTAGCCATAATTGCTGTTGTTCCACAAACAGTACTTCCAATTGAAATTAAATAAGCCATTCTGGTAGGAATTTTTAATTTTTTAATTAAAAGTTTAATTACAATTAAAACACTTATTATACATATGATTATTAAAGGTATTGCGATTTTGCCAAAATCTAAAAATTCAAACGGTTTTAATTGAATACCAAGACAAATAATTCCAAATTTTAGAATATATTCCCTAGTAAAATCTAAACCTTTTTGAAAACCATCTCTAATCTTAAATACATTTCCAAAAATCATTCCAAGTAGAATAGCTATCATTGCTGTTGAAATCGGACTTTTGCTATATCCTAAAAGTTCAATTCCAATAATATTATTAAAGCCTTGAGATAAAGTATAAAGAACAAAGGAAAGAATTATACCTGGTAACACTACCGAGTATTTTCTTAAAAACATTTGATTTTTTTTGATTAGGCGCTTCTATAAAGTTTAGTCATAACAAACTCTTTATGGCCTAAAGCTTCAGCGCAGGTTAACCTTCCATTAGCTACTCTTAGTGTCGTCTCAATGAGTTTGTCTCCCGCTTCAGACATATTCATCTCTCTTGAAAGAATTTTAGATACATCACAATCAATATGTTCACCCATACCTTTAACTGTTAAAGGATTAGCTGTAAGTTTTACAACCGGTTCAATTGGGTTACCAACAATATTACCTTGTCCTGTTGGAAATAAATGAATGTTAAAACCTGCAGCAGCCTGAAGAGTAACACATTCAGCAGCAGCTGACGAAGTATCCATAAAATATAAACCTTTTCCTTTTTTTGGTTCTTCTGCCGGTTCTAAAACATCAACAAATTTACAGTTTCCAATTTTTTGAAAATTTCCAAAAGCTTTTTCCTCGATAGTAGTTAATCCACCAGCAATATTTCCAGCAGTTGGTTGACTTTCAGAAAGATCATCTGTTGCTTCTTTTAAAATAAAATCGTTATAAGCATTCCAAGTTTTCATAAATTTATCAGATGCTTCTTTAGTAGCTCCTCTCGTAGCACAAACTTTTTCTGCACCAGTAAGCTCAGATGTTTCACCAAAACATAAGTGAACACCTAGTGGCTCAAGTTTATCCATTAGATTTCCAACTGTTGGGTTAGCAGCAAGTCCTGAAGTTGTGTCTGACTCTCCACACTTAACTGAAATCCATAAATCACTTATTGGACATTCTTCTCTTTGTTTTTCTGAAGCCCACATAACAAATTCTTGAGCTTTTTTTGAAGCTTTCATAACTGTACCAATGTCACCGGTTCTTTCTATGTGAAATCCCTCAACTGGCTTTCCAGTTTTAGCAATCCCATCAACAATTTTTTTTGTCCATTTAGGTTCAATACCTATAACTATTACAGCTGCAACATTCGGGTTACTCCCAGTTCCAATCATGGTTCTAAAGTGCAATTCTAAATCAGCACCAAATTGAAGTCTTCCGTAAGAGTGAGGAAGAGCAATAGTTCCTTTAATATTATTAGCAACTGCTTCAGCACAAGCATTTGAAATATCATCAACAGGAAGTATAATTACGTGATTTCTAGTTCCAGCTCTTCCATTTTCTCTTTTATAACCTAAAAAACTTTTTGGAATTTCCATCTTATTACCATTTCTTTGTTTTTACATTATGAACATGAACATGTTCACCTTTTTTAATTGATTTTACTACTTTACCAATATCATGACCATATTTAAGAATTGTATCACCCTCATTCAAATCAACCATAGCAATTTTATGGCCTAAAGGGATTTCATCTACTGATTGAATGTTTGTTGAAGTATCATTTTCCATAATCCAGCATTTACAGTCTTGTTTTGGGGTGATTTTTTCAATAACAACTACTCCTACATTGTCTTTTTCATCGTGAATTATGATGTCAGTAGCCATAAATAAATAGTGTCGATTTGTTTATTTGAAATTTCTAAAATCTTATATATTAATCGCAAAAATTAACAAATAGTTTTTAAAAATTATTTCATTTACTAGTTTAGAAAGGCTCTACAAATGACAAAAATGACAACAGAGGAAGCTTTTGTAAAAGTTTTACAAATGCACGGTATTGAACATGCTTTTGGAATTATTGGATCAGCATTCATGCCTATTTCAGATATTTTTCCAGATGCAGGAATAACTTTTTGGGATGTTGCTCATGAAACAAATGGTGGTTTAATTGCAGATGGTTACACAAGAGCTACTGGTAAAATGTCAATGGTAATTGCACAAAATGGTCCAGGGATAACTGGATTGGTTACACCAATTAAAACTGCTTATTGGAATCATACACCTTTATTGTTAGTAACACCACAAGCAGCAAATAAAACGATGGGACAAGGTGGTTTTCAAGAAGTTGAACAAATGAACTTATTTAAAGACATGGTGTGCTATCAAGAAGAAGTTAGAGACCCTTCAAGAATGGCAGAAGTTTTAAATAGAGTAATTGAAAAAGCAATTAGAGGATCTGCTCCTGCACAAATAAACGTTCCTAGAGATTATTGGACACAAGTAATTGATATTGATTTACCTCCAATTGTAAGATTAGAAAGACAAGCTGGTGGTGTTGATGCAATCAAAAAAGCTGCTGACTTATTATCTAATGCAAAATTTCCTGTAATTCTTTCGGGAGCTGGTGTTGTTATAGGTGGTGCTATAGAGGATTGTAAAAAGTTAGCAGAAAAACTAGATGCTCCAGTTTGTTCTGGTTATCAACATAACGATAGTTTTCCAGGCAGTCATCCACTAGCGGCAGGGCCATTGGGATATAATGGTTCAAAAGCTGGTATGGAACTAATTCAAAAAGCGGATGTTGTTTTAGCGTTAGGTACAAGATTAAATCCTTTTTCAACATTACCAGGTTACGGAATGGATTATTGGCCAAAAGATGCAAGTATCATTCAAGTTGATATGAATTCGGACAGAATTGGTTTAACAAAAAAAGTTACAGTTGGAATATGTGGTGATGCAAAATTAGTTGCACAACAATTGTTGGCTCAACTTTCACCTACTGCTGGCGACACAGATAGACAAAAAAGAAAAGATATTATTCACCAAACAAAATCAGCTTGGTTACAAAAATTGTCAAGTTTAGATCATGAAGATGATGATAAAGGAACAGTTTGGAATAAAGAAGCAAGAGAGAGAGACTCTGATCGAATGTCACCAAGACAAGCTTGGAGAGCTATTCAAGCAGGAATGCCTGACGATGTAATTATTTCAAGTGATATTGGAAACAATTGTGCAATTGGAAATGCTTATCCAACTTTTGAAAAAGGAAGAAAATATTTAGCACCAGGATTATTTGGACCATGTGGTTATGGATTTCCATCTATATTGGGAGCAAAAATAGGTTGCCCTGATACACCAGTTATAGGTTTTGCTGGAGATGGAGCTTTTGGAATAAGTATGAATGAGATGAGCTCATGTGCGAGAGAGGAATGGCCAGCAATCTCTATGGTGATATTTAGAAATTATCAGTGGGGAGCAGAAAAAAGAAACACCACTTTATGGTTTGATGATAATTTTGTTGGAACTGAGCTTGATCCAGAGTTAAGTTATGCAAAAGTTGCGGATGCTTGTGGCTTAAAAGGTGTAACTGTTCGAACAATGGAAGAAACTACAACAGCTATTAAACAATCTTGTGAAGATCAAAAAAAAGGAATTACAACTTTTATTGAAGTGATTTTAAACCAAGAACTTGGCGAACCATTTAGAAGAGATGCTATGAAAAAACCTGTTAAAGTTGCCGGTATAAGTAAAGCAGATATGAAGCCCCAAAAATCTCTGAATGGATGAAATTAAGATAAGCTCTAATCGAAGTTTTGGTATAGTTTTTTTCATAGTTTTCTTAATAATTGCCATTTATCCTATTTTTAAAAGTGAAGATGTAAGATTGTGGTCATTGGTAATTTCAATAATTTTTTTGATTTTAGGATTAATAAACTCTAATTTTCTTGCACCACTAAATAAACTTTGGTTCAAATTTGGTATATTTTTAGGAAAAATAATTTCACCAATAATTATGGGAATAATATTCTTTTTAGTAGTAACACCGATAGGATTTATAATGAGATTATCAGGTAAAGATTTACTAAATTTAAAATATAATAAAAATAAGTCTTACTGGATTGAAAAAACTGGTCCAAAAAGTAAGATGAAAAATCAGTTTTAGTATGAGTTTTATAATAGAATTTTGGGAATTTTTAAAAGTAAGGAAAAAATATTGGCTAATACCAATAATAATTGTTCTTGTTTTATTTGGAGGATTAATTGTTTTAACCCAAGGATCAGCTGTAGCTCCATTTATTTATACAATTTTTTAAAGTGACTTCTATATTAGGCATTTCTGCATTTTATCATGATAGTGCTGCTTGTATTTTAAAAAATGGAAAAATAATTGCAGCTGCTCAAGAAGAAAGATTTACTAGAAAAAAACATGATCCAAGTTATCCATATAATGCAATTGAATTTGTTCTAAAACATGCAGGTATAGAACTAAGTAAAGTAGATCAGATAGTTTTTTTTGAAAAACCCTTTTTAAAATTTGAAAGATTGTTAGAAACATACGTTGCATTTGCACCCAAAGGATTTGTTTCCTTTGCAAAAGCAATGCCAATATGGATCAAAGAAAAACTTTTTCAAAAAAATCTTTTATTTAATAGCCTAAAAACTCACGATAAAAATTATAAATCTGACAAAAATATTTTTTTCTCCGATCATCATCTGAGCCATGCTGCGAGTGCTTTTTTTCCATCTCCATTTAAAGATGCAGTCGTGCTTACTGCAGATGGAGTAGGTGAGTGGGCAACAACAACTGTAGCGGTAGGAAAAGAAAATAGTTTGGAAATAAAAAAAGAAATTCATTTCCCTCATTCGCTTGGACTTCTTTACTCAGCTTTTACTTATTATACTGGATTTAAAGTTAACAGTGGAGAATATAAACTCATGGGCTTAGCACCTTATGGAAAACCAATTTATGAAGATAAAATTAAAATGCTGATTGATATAAAAAGCGATGGAACTTTTAGGTTAGATCAAAAATATTTTAATTATGCTACAGGACTTACTATGACAAATAATAAATTCAATAATTTATTTGGTCAAAAACCTAGAAATCCAAAAAATGAAAAAATAACCCAATTCCACATGGATATAGCCGCATCAGTCCAAAAAGTAACAGAAGAGATAATGATCAAATTAGCTGAAGCTATTCGAAAAGAATATAATATTAAAAATTTATGTTTAGCAGGTGGTGTCGCGTTAAATTGCGTAGCTAATGGAAAAATTCTTAAACAAAAAATATTTGATAATATTTGGATACAACCAGCTGCAGGTGATGCAGGAGGCTCATTGGGAGCTGCACTAGCACTTTGGCACATTGAGTTACAAAATAAAAGAGTCGTAAATATAAAAGATGATATGAATGGTTCTTATTTAGGCACTGAATTTACACAAGAAGAAATTGAAAAAGAGTTAAAATCTAATGGTGCTAATTTTGAAATTTTAGATTATGAGAACTTGATTAGTAAAACAGCAGATTTTTTATCAAATGAAAAAGCAATTGGTTGGTTTCAAGGAAGAATGGAATTCGGCCCAAGAGCTTTAGGAGCAAGATCAATTATAGCTGACCCACGTTCTAATAAAATGCAAAAGAATTTAAATTTAAAAGTAAAATATAGGGAAAGCTTCAGACCTTTTGCACCATCTGTCTTACGTGAAGATTTATCGAAATGGTTTGATATAGATGTAGATAGTCCATATATGCTTTTAGTTGCAGAGATAAATTCAAATAAAAAAATTGAAATGAATGATGAGCAGAAAAATCTTTTTGGTATAAATAAACTCAATATTAAAAGATCAAATATACCAGCTGTAACACATGTTGATTATTCAGCAAGAATTCAAACTGTTAACAAAGAGACCAATAAATCCTATTATGATTTAATTCTAAAATTTAAAGAAAAAACTGGTTGTCCATTAATAGTTAATACATCTTTTAATGTCAGAGGTGAACCAATTGTTAATACACCCACAGATGCTTTTAATTGTTTCATGGGTACTGAATTAGATTATCTAGTTATCGGAAATTGTATTTTAGATAAAACAAAACAGGATCAAAAACTTAAAAAAGACTATACAAAAGAATTTGAATTAGATTAAATTGTTGTCATGCAAGTTATAAATGATAATGAATGTAGTTGGATTAATGATTTAAGTCCAAGAAGTAATTTTAGATCTGTTTCATCAAATTTAAATTGTGAATGGTTAATTATTGGAGCTGGTTACACTGGTTTATCTGCTGCAAGAAAGTTAGGTCAATTATTTCCTAATCAAAAAATATTATTAGTAGATGCTCAATTAGCAGGTGAAGGAGCAAGTTCTAGAAACTCTGGATATTTGGTCGATACAACGCTCAATGATGGTTTTACATCTAATAAAGAATTAGAAAATTACAAAAAAAAAGCAGACATTTACTTTTTGGGTATAGAGGCTGTTAAACGATTTATAAAAGAATATCAAGTTGATTGTGATTGGAATGAATGTGGTAAGTATTTTGCATCATCAAAATTTGAAGATAAGAAAACCCTAGAAAATTTTTCTGAAACGCTATCTAAATTAGGCTTTGATCATAAATTACTTTTTAATCAAGATTTAAAAAAAAGATTAGGTACTGACTTTTATAATATTGCTCTGCATACAAAGGGAGGAATTTTATTACATCCAGGCAAATTAGTTAGAGCTATGATAGATACTCTTCCTGAAAATGTAGATCTTTACGAAAATTCAATGTTATTGAAATGGAAAAAATTAAACGACAATATTGAATGTAATTTTAAAAATGGATCAATTAAAACAAAAAAAATCATTTTTGCTACAAATGGTTTTTTAAAATCAGTTGGCATTAAACCAAATTATAACTTTCCAATCACCTTAACAGCGAGTATGACAAGATCTTTGACCGATAAAGAATTTAAATCTATTGGTGAACCAAGAGAGTGGGGAGTTTTACCTGTAAGACCAATGGGAGCCACAATCAGAATGACCAAAGATAGAAGAATTTTAATAAGAAATACTGCTGAGGTTTATAATCCTTACAAAATGTCAAAATCTGAATTAAATAAAAGAGCAATAAAACAAAAAATTGGTATCAAAAAAAGATTTCCTGAATTACCTGATAATATAATTCAATCTTCTTGGTCAGGAATTGTATCAAGAACTAGAAATAGTTCTCAAATTTTTGAAAAAATTGAAAACAATGTATTTGTAGCAGGTTGTTATAATGGTTCCGGCATAGGTGTTGGAACATTGTTTGGAGAACAGATTGCACTTAAAGCAAGTAATGAGAGTACTAATGAAATAGATATTATAGAGTCAAAAAATAAACCAACTTGGTTACCACCTGATCCATTTTTAAGTTTTGGAATTAAAACAAGGTTGATTTATGAGCGTATAAGAGCCAAGTCTGAGATCTAATTTATTACCGACATTGGATCCAGTCTAGTTTGAAACCAATTTACTCTAAAATCTAAATGAGGTCCAGTGGACCTACCAGTAGACCCAACTGTTCCAATAACATCTCCTTGATTTATTTTATCACCAACTGAGACTAAAACTGTTTCAAGGTGAGAATATATCGTTGATATGCCATGACCGTGGTCCATTATAATTGTTCCACCAGTATAATAAAGATCATCTTCTGCCATAGTCACGATACCTGATCCGGAAGATTTAATCATTGTGCCCAGAGTTGCAGCAATATCTATTCCGTAGTGAGGCCATTTAGGCTTTCCATTTAAAATTCTCTGGCTTCCATAAACCCCACTGATAATTCCTTTGACAGGCATAATAAACTGATCTTTAAAAAAAGGTAAATCTGAATTTATTGCTCTTGCTTCTCCAATTTTATTATTTTCTTCTTTAATTCTTTTATATACAGATTCTGGCGGGGTTACTTTACTTTCTTCTAAACCATCTATTCTTTGAATATTATATTTTCTTTTTAAAACTTTTTTAATTATTTTTTCTTTTTTTCCACCTTTTATTTTAGTAATCATTAAATCAAATTTTCTATCTCTATCTATTCCAAAAACAAAATATCCATCTTCTGAAACTTTAACCTCTTTTTTGCCAATAATGATTTTTGCTGATGGATCGGTTGAACCTATGATAAAATGTCCTTGTAAAAACTTACCTTTAAATTCAATAGCATTTAATTGCGTAGGAAAAAAAAATATTAAAATTAAAAATAATTTATTTATTATTTTGCAGTCCATCCACCATCAACCAGTAATGAAGTTCCAGTAATCATTGAAGCAGCATCTGAAGCTAAAAAAACTACCGAAGAAGCTACTTCAGATAATTCAGCAAATCTTCCAAGTGGAATATCATTTAGTGTTTCTTTTTTGAATTTTTTATTTTTCAAAAATTTTTTAGTCATAGGGGTTACTACAAAAGTAGGGCAAACAGTATTAACTCTAATATTATATTTAGCTAAGTCCAAAGACATTCCTTTAGTTAAACCTTCTAATCCCCATTTATTCATATTGTAAACACTTCTAATTGGTCCACCAACATGCCCCATTTGAGAAGACATATTCACAATCGCACCACCAATTTTTTTTCTATTTCTGGATTTAATCATTTTAAGAGCACATAATTGTGCAAGATTAAAGGTAGCAACAGTATTTATCTTAACAAGATATTCCATATTTTTAGTTTTAACTTTTGTGAAATGTTCTGGGATATTATTACCCGCATTATTTACCAAAATATCTATTTTAGCTTGTTTATCTATTATATCTTTGATTTCATCATATTTGGTAATATCACAAATATAAGATTTACATTTAACATTGAGTTTCTTTATTTTTTTTGAAACTTCATCTAAATCTTTTTTAGTTCTGCTAATTATAACTAAATTAGCTCCAGCTTCTGCAAGAGCTATTGCACAAGCTCTACCCAGACCTTTACCAGCACCAGTAACTACTGCAGTTTTATTTTTAAGATTATAATTTTTTAAGAACATTATAAAAATAATATTT
>Ga0209425_10001009_pt1 | contig 33341 bp, 34 predicted proteins | sample COG_05_FD_184749 | JGI IMG/M metagenome (GOLD analysis project Ga0209425, IMG submission 184749) | Pelagic Microbial community sample from North Sea - COGITO 998_met_05 (SPAdes) (version 2) | ecosystem: Environmental > Aquatic > Marine > Neritic zone/Coastal water | place: Helgoland, sampling...
GAAAATGCAAGTCGTCTCGAACCTTCACTACGAAAGAGATTTGGAATTGGAAATTCTACTGGACTTGGGATGGCGCCATTTTTAGTAAACCATCCTAGTTTGTTTGATCGATGGATAAGAGCAAGAGAAACAGCGATTGCTAGGGTCAGAGGCGTGAAGAAGATGACTTCTGTAGAGGCCAACCTTTTCGCTAAGCTTTTAAATAGTTCTAGTCAGAACGCAAAGTATTGGTCTTCTGACCATCCAATACAAATTGAAAAATTGAAATATCTTAGGAAAGATTTGAAAGATACGAAAATCTACTTTGAAACACTTTCTGATGAAGATCTTTACCCATGGAATAAGTTATATAAATGGGCAATTAAGGGGCTAACTTTTGAAGGTCAGGAGGCATTATTTTCTCTAATACTTGAGCCTTACTCAGATTTGGTTGATGAATTGTGTACTGATATGACCGTAGATGAGAATAAGTACTTTCGAATTGATGGATCATTAAGCTGTGGGCTTATTAGAAAAACTATTGAAGCATCATTTTCCTGGGCTTTAAAATTTGATTATAAGCAAACTAAAGGTCAGGCTAGGTTTTGGTATGTATCGGAGGATAAGCTTGAGCCAAGACTTGGTCAGAGGTTTGAAGAAAGCGGGGCAGATTTGGAGCAGCCATTAGCAATTGGTCGCGATATTAAAGAACTTTTTGAGGCATTACAAAACTGTAATTCGGATGAAAAGATAGCAAGATTTTTGATGCAATACCCCAAACATAGGCATACGGTAAGACGTGTGACCCAGCATAATGATGTCGCTTACGGGGAGATAAGAGATAACTTGATTGGTTCTGATATGAAGCCAATTGATATGTTAAGATGCAAGCTGTCATTTTTTGGAGCAAATAGGTTTGACCCAAGATCTGACCGGTGGGTAAGAATCTGTATGTATCAAAATGCCCCTTTTCCTGAGGAATTACTTAGCAACTACAATGACTTTTGGCCCTTTTCGGAGTAAAGAAGTGATTAATTTACATGTACTCTTTAGGTGAGATAGAAGCTCAGTGTAAAAAAGCGGCAAAGGGTGTCGGGCTAAGTTGGGGCGTGGCTGAGGAAGCCGGGTTGATTGCGCGGCACCTTTCCGAGTTAAATTTGCCAGGCCCAGATGCCATTTATAGTAACCTTAAGTTTATTGAGGACAATGAAGGCGGAACTTTAGGAATTGATTTGAGGGGTTTGAAGCAATCTAACAGAACCTTGAATGGATTTTTACTTGGAATAATGCTTCTAGATAATTTGACTGAATTTACTCACCAAGAAGTAAGTCTTTCAAATGACGTCATTGGACCACTTGCTATGGTTGGTGCACTACTTCGACTGCAAAATGAGAGATATTTTTTCTCAGTAAAATGGGAAAACTGTCAAATAATAGTTAATCAAGATGGGTTAAATGTTATTGGGCAAAACTTAAACCCACAATTGGTAAACGGCTTAGACCTTAGTATCCTGCCGAGCCCAGCTGAGCCTTTTTTTAAAAAAATTTCAAATGAGAGGTCTATAATTTATAATTGGGACGCTCTCACAAATATGGCGCATAGGACATATGTTTCTGAGAGTATTCATTCACGTTTACATGGTGCTGGGGCTGGTGATAATGAGAATGAATAGGCTTTACAAAAGTATGCGTATTGTTTGAGTCATATTTCTAATAGACCAATGAGTGGACTCGGTGTACTTATGAATTTTAGACAATATTAATATTAGGTTTTAATGATATGAAGAAAATATATGACTCAGCCTCTGTGGCCTTAGATGGCGTTTTGTTTGATGGAATGCTTATTGCAGCCGGAGGGTTTGGATTATGCGGAATTCCAGAAAATTTAATTAATGAAATTTCAAAATCTAAGATTAAAGACCTAATTGTAGCTTCAAACAATGCTGGTGTGGATGATTTTGGATTGGGACAATTGCTCGCGACTCGGCAGATAAAGAAAATGATTTCTTCCTACGTTGGCGAAAATGCTGAATTCATGCGCCAATATTTGGCTGGTGAATTGGAACTAGAGTTTACTCCGCAGGGCACTCTAGCTGAAAGAATGAGAGCGGGTGGAGCGGGTATTCCTGGATTTTATACTAAAACTGGTGTTGGAACTTCGGTTGCTGATGGTAAAGAACATAAAGTCTTTAATGAACAAACCTATATATTAGAGTTGGGAATGGTTGCTGATTTATCAATTGTAAAAGCTTGGAAAGGGGACGAGCAGGGCAATTTAGTTTATCGGAAAACAGCTCGAAACTTTAATCCAAATGCTGCTACTTGTGGAAAAATATGTATTGCCGAAGTTGAAGAGATTGTGTCAGTGGGTGCACTTGACCCTGATGAAATTCATACTCCTGGAATATTTGTTAATCGAATAATCAAGGGTGACCATGAAAAACGAATTGAAAATTTAACGCTGAGTAAAGCTGAAGAGGTCGTGTAATGTGGGATCGTAATCAGATGGCAGAAATAGCTGCTAGAGAATTAAAAGATGGGATGTACGTTAATTTAGGTATTGGGATTCCCACCTTAGTTTCAAATTTCATACCAAATGGAATAGATGTGACGCTGCAATCTGAAAATGGAATGCTTGGAATGGGTCCTTTCCCAAACGAAAGTCAGGTGGATGCGGACTTAATAAATGCTGGGAAGCAGACGGTTACGGAGCTTCCAAGAACTAGTTACTTTAGCAGTGCGGATAGTTTTTCTATGATACGGGGCGGCCACATTGATATGGCTATATTAGGTGCTATGGAGGTCTCTGAGACTGGTGATTTGGCAAATTGGATGATACCTGGAAAGTTAGTGAAGGGAATGGGTGGAGCAATGGACCTTGTGGCAGGTGTGAAGCGTGTAGTTGTAATTATGGATCATGCAAATAAACATGGTGAGAGCAAACTCTTGAAGGAATGCACCCTACCACTTACTGGAAAAAATGTTGTGGATCGTGTCGTTACGAATTTAGGTATTTTTGATGTGGCGGTTGGTGGATTAAATGTAGTAGAGTTGGCACCCAGTATTAGCTTGGATGATGTTTTAGCCGTAACGGAAGCAAAAATTTTAAATTAAAAATCAGTTAAACATTTTTCGTGTTCCGATACTTACGCAAAGCATTCCAGCGCAGGCAATTAGGGTTATTCCAGCCATAATCAAATACTGACTCTCTAAACCGAATCCTTTATCTATTAGAATACCGCTAATTAGGGGGCCTAATGCGGTAGCAAATACCATTAATGACATCGCAACTGATCTCACAGAGCCTAAGTGTTTGGTTCCAAAAAACTCAGGCCAAAATGCTCCAGAAACTGTCGCGCCGAGCCCTTGCATTAATCCAAGAAAGGCAAAGCACACTCCAGCTCCAATAAGTGTGCTGGTATAAGAACTTATTAGAAAACCAATTGCCATTGGAAGAAGATAAATTGGTAATATTATAGGAGTTCGGAACTTATCGATAATTAAGCTACCGACAAAGAGTCCAATTAAGCCTGTGGTTGTGTAAATTGGAATTAGAGCGACAAAATGCTCTAATGCCCAACCTTTTATTTCTGTGAAGTAAACTTGTTGAAAGAAAAAAGTAGTACTAAATATAGGCTGAACCAGTAATGCTGGTAGTGCTAACCAGAACACCCAGTTCTTAAGAACCTCGGATCTTTTCCAATGAAGCCCAAGCATTCCTGTTTGCTTTTCTTGATTTCCATCTCCAGAAGACTGGGGATTACGCTCTTTGGATAACAAAATGGACATTGGAATTGCCAAAATAACTATCATTAGAGTTGCAATCCCCCAACTGCCTCGCCAACCTAACCAGCCAGTTAAGAAAACAAAAGTAAAGGGTAATATTGCTTCTGAAATGGATAATCCAAGGGAGGCTATTCCCACTGTTCTACCTCTATTTTTTGAAAACCACCTACCTACGAAAACCATCGCTAAGTGAGATAGCATGCCTTGACCACAAAACCTTAATCCAAAAATAATCAAGGGTAAGAGCCAGATAGTGGAGACTGTAGACATTAAAAAAGATGAGACTGTAAAAAGAGCCATTATTGTCAATGCAAGTGGGCGAGCTTTATATCGGTCAGCTAGCCCACCCACGATTAACATTAAGATTGCAGCAGAAAGGGTGCCTGATGCATATATTGCTCCCCAAAGGGAATGGCTAATATTAAAGTGACTTCTTAGTTCGCCTGCAAAAAGTGATATAAAAAATGTCTGCCCAAAGCCTGTTGAGAATGTAAGCAGTGAGCCAGCAAGCAACCAACGGGCATTATCAATATAAAAGTTTTTTTTAATCATAAGGTTCACGCTTTAATAGGTTCGTTTTGAATGGATTAGATATTAGAGTTTCATACATTCAGAACATTTTAATACCGATGGTTTTACCTTGAGCCGTTCAAACTCGATTAAGTCGCCACAATCGATACATTCTCCGTACTCATTTCGTATAATTCTGTTTAAAGCGTCTACTAGTGTCTTTTTTTCAATTTGTCTGCGTAAATCCACTGCTTTTGCCATCGCTTGCTGCTGTAACGCATCCATCCTACTTAAGCGGCCAACGCTCTGTTGGTCTAGGGTCACCGTTTCAGAAGCAGTCTTATTCTTTTCGTCTTCCAAAGCCAATTGGTTTAGTTTGTCTATAATTATCAGTTGGATTTCATTCCAGATATTACTGTTCATTAGTTTGTTCAATAGGAACGAAGTTGGGTGGGCGGTTCTCAATATTTGCGAGTACAGCCTCCATTTGGTTAGGACTTCCTATTAACTTTGTTTGTAACAACGCTTCAAGGCGCACATTTTCAGTAGTTTTTTCTGACCAAGCTTTTTTATAAAGGGTTTTTGTAGATACTATGGCCTCAGGTGATCTGGTAGATATTCCTTTGACCCATTTCGTACTTTCATCGTAAGGGTTTTTTGAACAAATAGTGACTAAGCCTAAAGATTTAGCTTCGGTTGCCGTAATCAAATTGGAAGTGAGAGTTGCGTACAAGGCTTGGTCATAACTAATAAGTTTTGGAAGAGTTTGTGTAATGCCCATGTCGGGTATTAAACCCCATTTTGTTTCCATTATTGAAAGAACAGTGTTATCGCCTGCTATTCTTATATCGGCACCTAATGCCAGCTGGAGCCCTGCACCAAATACAGGACCTTCTAATACTGCTATGACTGGGATAGAAATTTCTTGCCATATTAGACAGGATTTTTGTATTTGATTGTATGAGACCCCATCTAAAGGAGCCATAATAGAATTGAGAAGCTGCTTGTCTGAGGCTAATGAGGCAAAACTGGTTATATCAATGCCCGAAGAGAAGGTACCGGCAGATCCTTTGATTATGATACATTTAAGGCTAGTTTCATCCTTTAAGTTTTCACCAATAGTTGATAATGTTACCAACATCTCAAGTGTCAGTGCATTTTTTTTCTGGGGACGGTTTAATGTAATCGTAGCAATTTTATTTTTTATTTCTAATTTTATTAGTTCTGACATAATATTATGTATCTCTATAAATAATGAATTTGGGTAATGCTGGGTGCTTATAAAAATCTGTGTCGAAGGTCTAATAAATTTTGGAGAGTGAAGTGTCTGAAGAAATTTTGAAATATACCATTAACGGTTCTGTTGCAGAAGTTATTCTGAGCCGTCCAAAACAATATAACTCATTTAATAGCAAATTAAGACAAGATTTACCAGAACTTCTAGATAGCTTAGAAGAATCCCCTGATGTGCGAGTGGTACTTATCACAGGTTCAGGTCCCGGCTTTACTGCGGGCGCTGATTTGAATGAAAACTTTCCTCCTCCAATATCAGAGCACTTGCAAACTGAATATAAGCCCATATTTGATAGGATAGTATCGAGCAGGTTGTTGTATGTTGCAGCAGTGCATGGGTCTGCTGCTGGTATTGGTGCGGCGCTCGCCATGGCTTGCGATCTTATGATAATGAGCGAAACTTCAAAAATATCTCTTATTTTTAGTAACATAGGCTTGGTTCCAGATGGTGGTGCAACTTGGTTTTTACAGCACGCCATGGGATATCGAAAGGCGTTACAATTGATAGTAGAAGGTGGGCATATTAAATCTGAAGAATGCTTAAAATATGGGCTTGCAAACAAAGTGGTGCCGGACAATGACCTCAAGAATGAATCAATGAGTTGGGCAAAAGAGTTGTCAGAACGAGCCCCATTAGCTACTGCAGCGTCCAAAAGGCTACTTAGAAAAAGCTTTAATTCTTCTTATGAACAAGCCTTTATGGCCGAGGCTTTAGAACAAGACAAAGTATCAATATCTGAAGATTTTGTAAGCGCCAGGGAAGCTTTTTTTAAAAAAACTAAACCTATATTTAAAGGTAAATGAGACAATTTTTTTTAAAAAGCTTAGCCATTGAGTTTTTTACTTTATAAAATTTAGTTAGGGATCAGCAGCAATTGATGGTTGAAAATTTTACGAGACAGACGTCTTTAGGTATGTTGTGGATGCTCGGCTCAGGACTCTGTTTTGTTACCGTGATTGGTTTGGTAAGGTATCTTGAGGGCTCATTACCTGCTGCTGAAGCTTCTTTTATACGGTATCTCATTGGCTTAGTTTTCTTCGTACCATACTTGTGGAAATATTCGAGCAAGCTCTTTCGAAGAAGTAATTTATTACGGTACTTCATTCGCTCAGGGTTTCATTCGCTTGGTGTAGTTGCTTGGTTCTTTGCAATGTCAAAGCTTCCAGTAGCTGAGGTAACCGCTATAGGATACATGACGCCAGTGTTTGTAACCTTAGGTGCAGTACTTGTTTTTAAGGAAAAAATTTCGTTTTGGCGAACGAGTGCGATTATCCTAGCGTTTTTTGGAGTACTGATGATTTTGCGCCCAGGGTTTCAAAATTTGTCTTTTGGTCATGGTGCTCAAATTTTTGCAACGATATTTTTTGCAGGATCATATCTCATGGTAAAGGATCTTACTCGAACTGAGAGTGCAACCGCGATCGTAGCTATGATGACCCTATTTGTTACGATTGCTCTTGCACCAATGGCGGCAGTTGTTTGGGTGAAGCCGTCAATAAATGAGATTGCAGTTTTGACCTTTGTGGCTCTATTTGCAACCGCTGGTCATTTTTTTATGACTAAAGCATTAGCGCTAGCTCGATTGGTAGTCGTCCAGCCAGTTGAATTTTTTAAGTTAGTTTGGGCAACTCTCGTGGGAATACTTATTTTTGGTGAACGAATTGATCCATTTGTATTAATCGGTGGCGGTCTCATTATTATTTCGGTAACATTAATTTCTTATCGAGAAAGTATTTTGAGAAAAAAAAGTTGAGTTATGCTAAGTTTTGTTGACAGGAAACTTATAAATTCTACATAAAACTGATGGTTCTAAAAATTAAAAAGCATAAAGCTATAATTTTGCTAGGGAAAGTCATGGTGTCGTGGCTTTTTCTCCTACTTGCAGTTCAGGTAGCGCTTTCGGATGGACGCTCTAGCATCAACGATGAGGAGTTGGGGTTACTCTTCAGTCAGTTGCTCGAAATACAATCTTCCAGTGAAGCTGATGAAATAACTTTAAAAATTTGGGAAATTTGGACTAATGATGCTCAAACTGAATTTGGTCAATCTACTATGCTTGAAGGGGTCAGCTTGATGAACCGCAATAGCCTAGTAGCCGCGGAAAAATTGTTTTCAGAGTTGATTCGTGTTTCTCCTGATTATATCGAAGCTTGGAACAAGCGAGCTACCGTTAGATATATGATGGGACAATTAGAGAATTCACTAAATGATGTTTATGTTGTTCTATCAAAAGAGCCTAAGCATTTCGGAGCAATGTCGGGTTTGGGTCTGATAATGATACAAAGAGAAAATTTTGAAGGTGCATTGAGTGCTTACAAGAAATTAATAGCTATTCATCCATTTAGTAAAGATGCTTTGAGCTTGGTTCCAATATTAGAGCAACGGGTATTGGGTAAGAGTATTTAACTCTGCCTATAAGTTTAGGTTCTTAAAAAACCTTAGAATGTGTTTTTGAACGATCATAGGTGCTTCTTCGTGCATCAAATGACCAAGTCCTACCTCAACTTTAATTTTAGATCCTTTAACTTTTTTTGCGTATTTCAATAGAGAACTTTGGGTCACCATTTTATCATTTTGTCCTATTAGAAAAAGAGACTTTTGTTTTAATTGAGGCAAATCGTTGTTTAAACTTTCTAACCTCCACTGAGACATCATTGCTATTGTTCCCGTAAGATGCGTTGGATCTGAGAATAGTTTGTGATAAAACTTTAGACTTTGATTGTCTATCTTGCTGCCTGTCATTACATTTAACCGCTTTGTTTGGTTTGTAATTTTGTTTACCTGTGCAATAATTGCGGCTGATATTGGATTGATTGCAAGGGTCTTTGCTGCAATTGGATAAAAGAAACCACTTAAGCCTTCAAAGTAGTGGTCTAACACACCATTAATGGCTACAACAGCAGTTGAGTTAGGCTGTGCGTTTAAGGCTATCCTAAAAGCCAAAGCAGCCCCAGCGGAGTGTCCGACAATAAGCTCTGGATTTATTTTTTTGGTACCTAATAAAGCGAGTATATCTTCGGCCATTAGGTTTAAACCTGATCTGGTGTGATCTTTCGCTTCGGTAAACCCATGGCCAGGCAAGTCTATTGCGATGACACGAAAAGTATCTTCCAGCAGCGGAATAAGATGCATCCAGCTATGGGTTGAGGCCCCGGTTCCATGAAGCAAAAGTAAAATCGGTTTATTTGTACTCTGAGTATCTTGAATGTGCCATTTGTACGGTCTTACGTAACAAAATTTACTAATTTGATTTAACGACCACTCGCAGCCATCTTTTTCCCAATTCATCAGGGTCCACTCATTGCTTCAGTAACGGCTTTAGATAGTCGCTTTGCGTCGGCACGCGGTAAAGCTAAATACGTTGCATTTAAATTTGTGGCAAGTATTTTTGCTTGTATTTGTGGTCTGTTGGAGGTGTCGATGAGTATACATGGAATTCCAGCTTTACGAATTAATTTTGCAAAACTCTCAGTATCTGCAGTTGAAGCAGTTCGATTTGGTGTTCCATCCAGCGCAATATTACCTTTGCCGTCGGTTAAAAGAGCAAGGGAAGGGGTCATGCCTCTATTTCTCGCTTGTTGAGCTAAGTTATAACTTGTTGATAGGCCAGCGGCGAGTGGGGTCCCACCTCCAGCAGGAAGACCAGCCAATCTTTTTTTTGTCTGTACTAGTGATCGGGTAGGCGGCAACTCTATATCTGCATTTTGGCCACGAAACGAAATTAGAGCGACCTGATCTCGTCGAGCGTAGGCTTCAGCCAACAGTATTTCTATTGCACCTTTGGTTTCACCAAGTCGACCCAGTGCGGACGTTCCAGACGCATCAACAGTAAATATTATTAATCTATCTGATTGTTCTTGATGCCGTTTAATTCTTATATCATCGCCGCGGATAATTATTCTAGAGTGGCCTGCCTTCTGACTTTTCCTTCGAATCGTTTGCCATGGTGCCGCTGCTTTTAGAGTTTCAATTACATCTAGGCGTTTTGTATTATCAAGCTTGCCAGCTCTAGATGGTAACGGCCGACCTCGTCTATTGCTAAGCTTTTTTTGCCCTGAGCCTGAGTTACTTGAGGCTTTCTTTAGATTTTTGGAGCGGTCTATTAAGTTTTTCAGTGCTTCGGGTGATAAACTTGATCGTATTGCCTCCAAAAGTATCTCTAATGGGATTGTGGCATCTTTGTCTTTTTGGTCTTCGTTTGGGGCCTTCTCATCTTGAGGAGGCGGTTCTTGCTGATTATCTTCTGGTTTTGCCAGTTCATCTGAAGGCAACACTGATGCCTTATGAGAGAGAACGAGTTTGACGCTTTCAAGTATATCTTCTTCCTGAATAGTAGTGCGATTGGCGAAAGCCGCGGATGCGCGGGCCGCATAAATTGCTAGAATCGGTCCTCTTAGACTATTAATACCTAGCTTATGAGAAATCTCAGTGATGCTTTTAATAACGTTTTCCTCAATTGGAATAGACGTCAGATTTTTCTTTGCTAATTCTATTTGATCTAAGTTGAACATGATTTTTCGAGTATCTGTATAGTGCAAACCTTCAATTGAAATAGAAAAAGCTATTCTTTCAATAAGTGCTTGACTAACGTATTCCTCACTCGTTCCCTCATTTGACACAACAAAGCAAAGCTCCTGGTTTGTATCGATTGCTGAGCAATATTTTCCTATCAAGCATGTCTCTAATCTCTCAGCCATAGAAAGGAGTACGAGTGATTTATTCTTGTTCAGGTAGCCACTAGTTTTTACAGGTTTCCCACTTTCAAAAGTCTTTGTGAAATCTAAACCACCAAATAATTCTGTATCTAAGACTTGGGGATGAATTTTTTGAAATTTGAATTCACTAAATAGTTTATGAAGGGACTCAAAAAACTTTTCTCTAATGGGACCTGACCTCCCATTTAATAGAAGACCGCGGAGGTTTCTACTATCAATTGTCAAAAGTGATAGAGCTTTAATAGCCGTTGGTAGTCGTAGCGGGTCCAACAGTTCATTGCCTTGACTAACCCACTCATCGTTAAGCATTAACCGATCACCTCAGAAATTATATTTTGAACTCTGATAGTAGACCCCGCCTCGTCGAGAGGGTCTCGTCGCAGCCTATGTCGGAGTGCGCTGATAGCTATTTCTTTCAGGTGTGCTTGAGTTACATCTCTATCCCCATTAAAGGCGGCAAGCGATCGAGTTGCTCTTAAAAGAGTAAGTTCGCCCCGTAATCCGTCTGCTCCTAATGCAAGGCAGAGTTTAGCGCAGTCTTGAATTATACTATCTTCTGTTTTAATTTTTGTTATCATCTTCCTTGCAGTTAGAATTTTTTCTCTTATTTTGGTGTCTTCGAGCTGCCACTTAGAAATAAACTCATCGTAGTTAGTTTCAAATGCATCGCGTCGCTTAACTACTTCAACTCTTTGATTGACATCTTTTGGTGACGACACTTCGACTGACAGTCCAAATCTATCTAGCAATTGTGGTCTCAGTTCTCCCTCTTCGGGGTTTCCAGAGCCAACAAGAACAAATTTGGCTTCATGTCTGATAGAGAGACCCTCTCGTTCAACAAGATTTTCGCCTGACGCAGCCACGTCAAGTAATAAATCGACAATGTGGTCTTCTAGTAGATTAACTTCGTCGATATACAAGAATCCTTTATTTGCTCGAGCGAGTAACCCTGGCTCAAATGATTTCTTTCCTTCAACTAAGGCGGCTTCGAGGTCTAGTGCTCCTAAGACTCGATCCTCAGTCGCACCCAGAGGCAAATCAATAACGGGAGTTTTTTTCTCGATTAACTCTGTAGGTTTTTTTTCCATGCAATATGGACATTTTGTTCCTAATTCTGTACAGTTATATGGGCAACCATTAGCAACTTTTATTGATGGCAATAGTGATGCCAATGCTCTAACAGCTGTAGACTTCCCAGTCCCTCTATCTCCAAAAACGAGCACACCGCCAATAGATGGGTCAATCGCTGTCAAAATTATGGCCTGTTTCATTTCTTCCTGGCCAACAATAGCTGAAAATGGAAATGGATATTTCATGTAACCTCTAAATCTTTTCCAATTATATTGGGATTTTTTGTATCCCAGGCACCTATTTCATCAAAAATCTTAAATCTTGCATATAATTCTTCTGAAAACCACTCACCCTTTCTGACTGATTTTATCGCCTCTGAATGCGCTCCATTTTTTCGTGCAAATGCATCCATAGCTGATTGATTGGGCCAGATGGAAAACGTAACTTGATGAAACCATGGGACCTCACCCATCCCTATTTTGAACAATACATTTTTGTCTGATCCAATCATCTGTTGAACATCAGGCACTTTTTCCCAGAACCTAATCAATGTTTTAATTTTTATGGTAGCACGAGTAAGGGCAACAACTTGACCTTCGTGGTTTTCTTCGTCTGCTGAAAATGGGGATTTTCCACTCCACGATCCTCGCACTGAAATAGGCTTAAGAAAGATTGTCCAGTTTTGTTTGGACCATTCCTTATACTTTTGAAAAATTTTTGAATTAAGGACACCCTCTTTAGCAAAATTTGCGTTCGGCCAAACGGCTAAGATGGCGTATACGCCAGTGTTAGACAAGGGGTTTACTTTGAACGTGAAGCCTTCATCTGAACCAGTGCCAAAAAGCTTATAGAAGGTCAAGCCTGGAACTCGCGACAAATACAACCGTGCAAACCCCATTTGAACAAAGGCCCAAATCCGCGACATGTGGGAATCAAACTGAAAGAAACTAACTGTTACTGTTTGAATATTTATTCCTTTCTTATGCAAATCTGACACAGATATTTACTGTGTATAAAAAAAATGACACTAATTTGTTTAAAAACATATTTAAGAGATTGTCAAAAAAAATCCTTATGTTACCGTGACCTTATGTTAGTTAAACTAGACACTTTTGAAAAAACTACCAAAAATAAAGCGACGAAACAACATGTGATTGTGGTTGGAGCTGGTTTTGGGGGTCTAGCTGCGGCTATGCGTCTGGGTGTAAAGGGCTATAAGGTAACCGTTGTTGATAAACTTGATACTGTCGGTGGACGTGGGTCAAGTGTTGAAAAAGGGGGGCACCGGTTTGATCTTGGTCCTACCATTATAACGATGCCTCATTTGCTTGAAGAGCTTTGGGCCTTTTGTGGTAAACGCTTTTCCGATTATGTGAATTTAAAAGCTAAAACCCCATTTTATACGATTACGTTTCCTGATGGTACTCGGTTTCACGCTCAGCAGGATGAATCGAAGATGCGAGAGGAAGTTGCGAGGTTATTCCCAAACGATTTAAAGGGTTATGACAGATTCATGCTTGATTCTGAGAAACGGTATGAGTTTGCATTTTCGTCTACTGATAAGATCGGACGACTTCCTATGCAACGTCTTTGGGACACGCTCAAGGTTATCCCAAAGTTTGCTCTCATGCGGGCCGATCGATCAGTTTTTGCTAATGCTGCAAAGTTCGTAAAGGACGAGAGACTTAGAATGGCATTAAGTTTTCATCCTCTTTTTGTGGGAGGAAACCCTTTTAAGGTGACTTCCATGTGGGGTCTGGTCTGTCACTTAGAAAAAACTTATGGTGTTCATTACGCCATAGGAGGATCAGTATCTATCGCCAAAGCAATGTCCAAAGTCATTGTAGAGCAAGGAAATGAATTAAGACTTAATACACAAGTTGATGAAATAATAACGTCAGCTGGAAAAGTTTCGGGAGTAAGGTTGTCTGATGGTAAAGAGATATCGGCTGATATTGTGATTTCTAATGCTGATTCTGGCCACACTTATGGGTCATTATTAAAAAGTACTAAAAAAAAGCGATGGACAGATGAAAAGTTAAAGAGGCAGCGTTGGTCGATGGGCCTTTTTGTTTGGTATTTTGGGACAAAGGATACGCGCAGCTTATGGAAAGATGTTGACTTTCATACTGTTGTGAACGGACCTCGCTATAGAGGGTTAGTTAATGATATCTTTGTTGAGGGAAAGCTTGCTAAGGACATGAGCTTATATGTCCATCGTCCAAGTGTTGCGGACCCTACGGCAGCGCCAAAAAATGGTGATACTTTTTATGCCTTGTCTCCAGTGCCAAACCTAGGATTTAAGAACTCTGTTGATTGGCGGCAAGAAGCGGAGCCTTATAGGCAGCGAGTACAGGAAACTTTGGAAAAAAATTTACTGCCAGGTCTTGGTGATCATTTGACAGAAAGTCATATAATGACCCCACTAGACTTTAAAGAGAGATATCTAAGCCCATTTGGAAGTGGGTTTTCTATGGAGCCACGAATGTTTCAAAGTGCTTGGTTTAGACCTCATAATATATCGGAAGACTTTCCGGGACTCTATCTTGTGGGGGCTGGAACTCACCCAGGACCAGGTGTGCCTGGAGTGTTGGCCTCAGCAGAAATTGTGGCGAAGCTTATTCCAGATTGTAATTCTGGACAGAAAATTAAACTAAAAGCTAATAATTTGGAGAACTCAATATGATAGATTCTGACATTTCTGGCTGTTATGAAGCTATAAGGAAGGGCTCTCATTCTTTTTATGCAGCTTCAAAATTATTGCCAAAACACGTTCGAGACCCAGCGGTTGTCCTATACGCTTTTTGTCGAGTTGCTGATGATACTGTTGATGCAGAGGATGCGCCACAAGATGCGGTTGATTCACTTAGGGAACGTTTACATCTGGCTTATTTAGGAACTCCAAAGAATGAACCTATAGATCGGGCCTTTGCGTCTTTGGTTGACATGTGCAAAATGCCAAGGGCTCTTCCAGATGCTCTTTTGGAGGGACTAGAATGGGACTCATTAAATTTACGTTTTGAAACTTTATCTGATTTGCATTCCTATTCTGCTAGGGTAGCTTCAGCGGTTGGTGTTATGATGTGCGTATTAATGGATGTTAGAGATAAGGATGTACTTGCAAGAGCATGTGATTTAGGAGCGGCTATGCAATTAACAAATATTGCACGAGATATTGGGGAAGATGCACGAAATGGACGACTGTATATTCCGCTAAAATGGATGGGAGAAGAAGGTTTAAACCCAGTTGAGTTTTTACGAAACCCTGAGCCAAATAAAAAAACTGCACAGATAGCCAAGCGACTTTTGTTAGAGGCCGAACGCTTATACCAAAGAGCTGAAGCAGGGTTATCTGAGCTACCATTGTCGTGTCGGCCTGGAATCTTTGCAGCGAGGCATATTTACGAGAAAATTGGCAAACATATCGCTGCGGCTGATTATGACTCAATAACGAACAGGGCATTCACATCAAAAATTGAAAAAGTCGGTTTCCTGTTACTGTCTATAGCAAATACGGCAGCTGTGTCTGTAATGCCTCGATCTGCGGTTGTGCATGCGGAGCCTTTGGATGAAATGAAATTTTTAATTGATGCGGCTTCAGATAGAAATATTGCAAAGAATTTTCTTGATCGCAAAGCTGGGACCCTGATGGGCATTCTTGAGCAGATGGAGAGACGCGACCGCGGGTTTCAAGAAGCCTTGGAATAGCAAAAAAAATAAGTTATAAGCTTTACATGAATATATGGGTATTTTTAACATTCTTCGCTGCCTGTGGGGCAGCAGCGGCAAGCGGTGCACTGTTCCCAACTGGGGATTGGTACAAGAGCTTGAACAAACCAAAATGGACCCCTCCTGATTGGGTGTTTCCAATTGCGTGGTCAATTTTTTATATTGCTTTGGCATTTGCAGGTGCACGGGTGGCATCTTTACCTGAGAACACTTTTGCAGTGGCTTTTTGGTCCTTACACATAGCATTAAATACACTTTGGACGCCTGTATTTTTTGGTGCCCGAAATCTGAAAGCAGGAATGATAATTATTCTGTTTCTTTGGGTCTCTACAGCTGGCATGATATATCACTGTTTCATGGTAGATAAGGTTGCTGGAATTGTAATTATGCCTTATATTTTATGGGTAACAATTGCCAGTGCTTTGAATTATTCTTTGCTGAGGCGTAATCCCAACAAAACATAACATAAGGTCAATCTGTTATCATGGCTTCCACCTAGTCGTTCTAGGTACGCGCAGAGCTAACATTGGCTTTAACAATGGGTTAGAAAATCTATCCAAGTCCAAGGCTTCGTGTACCCCGGTAGTTACTTCACCATGTATTTTTGTTTTAATTGCGGATCTGGTATAAAAGGGGGCGTCAAGCATATGTTTGACCTGTGTGGGCTTATAGTCACTATCAGACCTAGTTCTTCGTTTAACGGTCCAAAGAGATCTGGAAAGCCTTGCTTCTGGAGGTGCCAATATTTCCTCAACTTGACCGTTGGAATGGAATTTAATTGATACACTTAAAGGATCTTCGTTACGTCTAATGGCGTCATAAAATGCGATTGAACCATCACGATGTGGGAGCCGTGACCAAGTCCAATAAGAAAAATCATGTTCTAGTGCACGGGTACCAAAGTTAGCGTCAAAGTAGCCATGACCTTGCCAATTCCAGCCTTTTTTTTCGATTTCAACATTTATTTCTGCGTTTGGAGCAAATGGCCGCCAGATATGAGATCCATCCCTTGTCAAATTGACTTCGATATTCGTAATTACCTTCGGTGTTATCGTTACTTTTCCAATCACTTTGTCTAAGTGTGGCGTGGAGATTTCATTTATTTCTATGATGAGTTTACCGTTATCCCACGTAAAGGAGCTTGGCCCTACTTTTAATTGATCCTCTGTTTGAAATAAAGACTCTTCGCCTCGCTCTGTCATCGTCCATCGCCATCCTTTTCCATACATCGCAACGTTTATGCAGCAGTGGTTATGTGGATTTTTTCTTCCCGCCCACGCATACCATGGTGAAAATACTGAACCTATGAAACCAATGATAGAGATTGCTTTTTCACCGTCATACGAAAGTCCATCTACATACCACCACGCGTATCCGTTTGAAGGCACGTTTAGGTTGAAGTTTGGTCTTTCTCTATCGCTGCGGCCGCGTGCCTTCCGGAAAGCAGTGCCATTGGAATGCCCGGTCCCGGATGTACGCCCCCGCCCGCTAGGTAAAGTCCTCGAATTTTTGTTTGAGCTTGAGGTCTCTTGAAGGTTGTCATGAACTGATGTGGGTTCAGCCCGTAAAGTGATCCGTTTGAACCCGGAAACAGGTCGTTGAACTCCTTGGGTGTTGTCAAAGCCTCCATTGACGGCATTGGATTGAAAATTAACCCCATTTTTTTTAGATTCTCGAATGTTCTTTTTTGACATAGTTTAAACTCCTCTTCTTTGCTGGGGGTACTCTTCGATGATGGTGGTGCATTCATAATTATCTCAAATTTTGAAGCATTAATGAGGCCCTTAGATTCTTCTGGCTGTTGTGCACAAACATAAAGTGTTGGATCGCTTGGCATTTCGCCTCGAGCGATATCATCAAATTCTGACTTATAATCTCTATTAAAAAAGACATTATGGTGAGCCAGATCTTTTATTGTAGGTTTTGCAGCAAAGGTCCAGACATATGCTGATAAAGATCGTCCGGTGACATTTTTCTTTGAGATCCCCTGAGCTGCATCTTTGCCTAGTAAATTTGTAAAGATCGCGTTTGGATCACCATTAAATATTATGTGATCAGCAAGGATTTCTTTACCATCATCCAATACTATGCCTTTTACTTCGCCTTTTGTTACAAGTATTTGTGACACTGTTTTATTAAAATTAAAAGTAGCACCGCGCTTTTCTGCCAGCTCTTTAATTTTCAACGCTAATTTATGCATACCTCCTTTCACCCGCCACACTCCAAGGGATTCTGCGTACCAAATGAGTGACAATATTGCTGGAGAATCAAATGGTGATCCGCCGACATAAGTCGCATAGCGGGAGAATAACTGGCATAACCTCGCATCGGTAAAGTGCGATTTTACGAAATGAGATAAAGTTCTCCCTGGGATGAGAGCTGACATAAGTTTAAATACCTGAGATGATGTTGCTCTGACTGTGGTGGGAATAGAGGGGTTGGGAGTTTGAAGAATTGGTAAATCAAAGCTGTTGTAAAGATTTTTTGTGAGAGCATTGAATTTTTTGAATTCTGTTACGGCCTTTGGACCAGCAAAATCATGAAGTGCAGAATAGTTCTTATCTGGTTCAGAGCTTAAATCTAAAGTAGTGCCATCAGGCCAATAGTGCCTTGCCAGGATTGGTTCATGAACTAGTGCTAAGTGCTCATCTAGAAGCTCATTAACATCTAAAAATAGCCTCTCAAAAATGTGTTTTAAGGTAAATACAGTAGGGCCTCCGTCTATTGGTCCAGATGGACTGTCTATTACCCGCATTTTTCCGCCCGGTAGGGAGTGGGTGTCAAAAATTTCAACATCGTAACCGCGATGAGATAATTGTAAAGCTGAGGCTAGCCCTCCAATACCCGCACCAACAATAATAATTTTATTTTTTCGCATAATTCTCACAGATTTTGGATACAGCTACTATTGACTCATAAACAGAAAGTGTCCAATATAATTTACACTTATTGTAAATTAAATAGTACACCAGGGGTGGAGATACAAATGAAAATATCTGATCGGATAGAAAAAGCTTTGGTTGAGGTGCTGCAGAGAGCTAAATTAGATCCTGCCCCCCCTAAACTCGCAGCAGCATTAAATTATTCAGTTTTCCCTGGTGGTGCAAGAGTAAGACCGCAATTGGCGCTGTCGGTCTCTATCGCGTGTGGTGACGACAATCCAAAACTCAGTAACGCTTCGGCTATTGCTATAGAGTTAATTCATTGTGCGAGTTTGATTCATGATGATTTACCTTGTTTTGACGATGCTTACTTGCGAAGAGGAAAACCATCGGTTCATAAAGCTTTTGATGAGCCGATAGCTGTTCTTTCTGGTGATGCCTTAATAATGATGGCATTTGAAATCCTTGGAATGTCCTCAGCGGATACGCCTTCAAGGCTTCCAACTTTAATAGCAGCTTTAGGAAGATCTGGTGGGATGCCATTTGGGATTTGTTCAGGTCAAGGGTGGGAAAGCGAACCTGAAATTAATCTAAGTGCTTACCATCAACTAAAAACGGGATCACTTTTTGTTGCCGCAACTCAGATGGGAGCTATTGCTGCTGGTGAAGATCCAGATCAATGGATTGAGCTTGGTGCACGAATCGGGGAGGCATTCCAAGTGGCTGATGACGTAAGAGATGCATTAGAAGTCGCCGAACAAATTGGAAAGCCAACAGGGCAAGATATTGCAAAAAATCGACCAAATGCTGTAGCTGAGCTTGGTATTGGCGGGGCAACAGAAAAATTACAAGACATTTTAAGCGGAGCTATTTCGTCAATACCCTCGTGCCCAGGGGAGGCCGATCTTTGTGAAATAGTCAAAAATCAAGCTTCACTTCTAACCCCTGTAAATTTTAAAAAGCAAAGCATATAAACAGAGAGTGAATAATGTGCCTTCACCAGACATTTGTATTTATTTTTTTGCACGGCCAATCAGTGTGAGAGATAATTTTGCTAAATAATTTTATTCAGTTTCTTGTTAACTGGCGTAATAACCTTGTTATGTCCCCTAAGTTTCAAAAGTGGGCTGGTAATACCCCCCTCATAAGAGTTATTTCTCGGCGCGACGGAGAAAAAATTTATGACTTGATGGCTGGGTTTGTGTATTCACAAACTCTGCTTGCGTTGGTGGAGCTTGATATTTTGATTTACTTAAAAAATGGATCCCTACCGATTGAAGAGTTATCATTTAAAACTAACATTTCTAAAAATAGAATGATGACTTTGTGTCAATCCGCCACAGCAATTAATTTATTAGAATCTTCAAAACCTGCTCATTACTCACTGTCACGTTTAGGTGCAGCAATTTTAGGTGTCCCCGGGTTGGTTGAAATGATTAGACATCACCGCCTGTTTTATGAGGATTTAGTTGATCCAGTAAAATTATTGAAGAATGAGGCTGATACGCATTTGAGTAAATACTGGCCATATGTTTTAAATGGTGAGAAAAAAAAGGATATAGGCTTTGACACTGCAGGTATTTATTCAAATTTAATGCGGTCTTCACAAAAATTAGTTGCTGAAGAGACTTTGCGCTTGGTTTCTTTTTCAAAAACGAAAAGCTTATTAGATATAGGAGGTGGAACGGGAGCTTTCATTGAAGAGGTGTCAGTCGTAGCCCCTCATTTGTCGTTCTGTCTTTTTGATTTACCTCCAGTGGTTGCAAAGGCAAAAAAATCATCTTTACTTCAAGCTAAGCTCAAAAAAATTGAATTTTGTGGAGGAAGCTTTGTTACGGATATTATTCCAAAAGGTTTTGATACGATAACGCTTATACGAGTAATATATGACCATAATGACGAAGTTGTTTTTTCACTTTTAAAAAAAGTTCATGACGCGTTACCTAACAATGGAAGGGTTGTTATCTCAGAACCAATGTCTGGAGGAAATCATCCGACTCGATCGGGTGATTCCTATTTTGGGTTTTACACAATGGCTATGACCACAGGACGTCCTCGTTCTGCCGAAATGCATAAAACATTATTAGCGAAGGCAGGTTTTAAAAATATCAAAAACTATAAAGGAACAAGGGGTTTTATCACTAAGGTGATCAGTGCAGAAAAAAAGTTATAATTAATTTTAATAAATGTGTCTAATTTTATTGACAACACAAAGTGTAAGGTTAGAATGACATTATAAGAGTGGCAACTATTTCGAGACATATTGTCGCATCTTAAGGTTTAGGGAAGCAAAATAACAATGAAGACTGATGCAGTAATAATGACGGGGCCAAAAAAACTTTCGGTTGAGTCTCTTATTGTGAACGAACCAGTTGGCGATGAAGTCATGATCGAGATACAATATTCTGGGATCTCGTCTGGGACAGAAAAATTATTTTGGACTGGCCAAATGCCACACTTTCCTGGGATGGGGTATCCCCTTGTGCCTGGTTATGAGTCAGTGGGTGAGGTCGTGAGTGCTGCACCAAACACAGGTTTTAAGTCGGGTGACTTTGTATTTGTGCCCGGTGCAAACTGTTTTGGAGAGATCAAGGGCTTATTTGGTGGAGCTGCAAAAATGCTAGTAACATCAGCTTCGAGAGTTATAAAAATAGATCGAAAAATGGGGTCTGACGGTGCGTTGTTTGCTCTTGCTGCAACTGCACGGCATGCAATAGCCGGTTTTGGTAATGAGCTGCCTGATTTGATCGTTGGTCATGGAGTGCTGGGTCGACTACTTGCGCGTTTGACGGTAGCTGCGGGTGGCGCTGCCCCAACGGTTTGGGAGGTAAATGAAGATCGTGTGTCTGGTGCTCAAGGGTATGAGGTAATGCTGCCAGAAAGTGATAAGCGGAAAGATTATAATGCAGTTTACGATGTTAGTGGCGATCCCTCAATTATAAATAATTTAGTAGGACGAATCGCTAAGGGTGGCGAAATTGTTTTGGCGGGATTTTATCCCGGCGACATAAATTTTGCTTTTCCTGCAGCATTTATGAAAGAGGCTAGATTTAGGGTTTCATCAGAATTTAACTCTGAGGATGTAAATGTGACGCGGACATTGATTGAGGCGGGAGATTTGTCGCTCAGTGGGCTGGTTACTCATAAGCAGCCGGCTAAGAATGTTTCTGAAGCTTATGAGAATGCATTTAATGACCCTAAGTGCTTAAAAATGATATTAGATTGGAGAGAGGCTGCATGAGTTTAGATGTTCCAAATTTAAAGAGTGGTGGCTTGGAAGAGCATCACGATCGTCTTAGAGCAGAAGCAAATGAAGACTTTGATGATATCCCCGTGCAAGAAGCAAAGAAGAAAACTCAGATTATCGCTATTTATGGAAAAGGTGGCATTGGTAAATCATTCACTCTAGCTAATCTCAGTTGCATGATGGCTGAGTTAGGTAAACGAGTTTTGTTAATTGGCTGCGACCCTAAGTCGGACACTACCTCTTTATTATTCGGTGGCAAGGCGTGCCCAACGATCATTGAAACCTCGAGTAAAAAGAAGTTAGCAGGGGAAGAAGTGAAGATCGGTGATGTCTGCTTTAAGCGAAATGGTGTGTTTGCAATGGAGCTTGGAGGCCCTGAAGTGGGTCGAGGTTGTGGTGGACGCGGAATTATTCATGGATTTGAATTGCTTGAGAAACTGGGTTTCCATGAGTGGGATTTTGATTATGTCTTGCTTGACTTTCTTGGCGATGTAGTCTGTGGAGGATTTGGTCTGCCAATCGCTAGAGATATGGCTCAAAAAGTGATTTTAGTGGCGTCGAACGATCTCCAGTCTTTGTATGTAGCCAACAATGTATGCTCTGCGGTCGAGTATTTTCGGAAACTTGGAGGTAATGTTGGAGTTGCGGGTTTGGTAATAAATAAAGATGATGGCACTGGTGAAGCCGCAGCGTTTGCTGAAACAGTAGGAATTCCTGTCTTAGCGGCAATACCACAGGATGAAGATTTAAGACGGAAATCTGCAAATTATCAAATAGTAGGATCTGCTCAGACACAGTGGGGTGATTTATTTACTGAGTTATCGATTAATGTTGCGGAGGCTCCACCAGTGAGGCCAAGCCCTGTAAACCAAGACGGACTGTTAAGTCTATTTGATGCGAGCCAAACAGGCGGTGACTTTGTTCTTGAGCCAGCTACGGATCAAGATATGAGGGGTAAGTTCTCTGAACCAAAAGCATCACTTGAAGTTATTTACGATGATGCAGTTTAAGAGAAGTTTTTAGTTAATGAGAAGTATTTTTTAATGAGCACTGACTTAAGTCATAGTAAACCTAGCGAGGTAAAAGGTCTTAGTGAAGCTGCCATCGGTAACGATGTGCCATTATATAAATCTTTGCCAACTGACGGAATGGGCTGTCATGCAGGTGCAAATGAGCTGGAAACCGCTGCAAGGGCGGCTGGAAAGTCTGATATTTTAGATCAATATGCAAAGGACTACCCACAAGGCCCTCATGACAAGCCTCAAAGTATGTGCCCAGCTTTCGGTTCGCTTAGGGTTGGGCTGAGGATGAGGAGAGTTGCTACTGTTTTATCAGGATCAGCTTGCTGCGTTTATGGTCTAACCTTTGTGTCGCATTTCTACGGTGCCAGAAGGTCGGTTGGTTATGTACCGTTCAATTCTGAATCGCTTGTTACAGGAAAATTATTTGAGGACATTCGAGATGCTGTTCATCAAATGGCTGACCCTAAGAACTATGATGCTATTGTGGTAACAAATCTATGCGTACCGACGGCTTCTGGAGTACCTCTTCGTTTACTGCCAGATGAAATCGATGGGGTGCGTATAATTGGTATTGATGTGCCAGGGTTTGGAATTCCTACTCATGCTGAAGCTAAGGATGTTTTGGCTGGTGCGATGCTAAATTACGCCCGAAAAGAAATCGAAGCGGGTCCCGTTGCAATGCCAGCAGCTGGAAAGTCAACAAGACCTACTGTTACACTCCTTGGTGAAATGTTTCCTGCTGACCCAGTAATGATTGCTGCAATGCTTGATCCTTTAGGGCTAGCGATTGGGCCTACAGTGCCCTGCCGCGAGTGGAGAGAGCTTTACTCTGCATTGGATTGTGGTGGAGTGGCGGCGATTCATCCATTTTATACTGCCGCTGTTCGTGAGTTTGAAGCTGCCGGACGACCAGTTTTCGGATCAGGGCCAGTGGGTGTTGAAGGAACGAATGCATGGCTTGAGTCGCTTGGGAGTGCTTTTGGGATCGCTGAAGCTAAAGTTGTCACAGCAAAGAATAAATTCCTTCCAGAAATTAAGGCGGCTCTATCTGCAGCGCCTATTAATGGCACTATTACTTTATCAGGATACGAGGGCTCTGAGCTGTTGGTTGCGCGGCTTCTTATTGAGAGTGGTGCAAACATCCCATATGTAGGAACTGCTTGCCCACGAACAAAATGGTCGCAAATTGATCAGGACTGGTTGGAAGCGCGTGGTACTAAAGTCAAATTTCGAGCCAGTTTGGAAGACGACTGTGCCGCAATGGAGGCAATAAAGCCTGACTTAGCTGTTGGAACAACGCCTGTTGTTCAAAAAGGCAAAGAACTAGGGATCCCCTCACTATATTTTACAAATCTTATTTCTGCTAGACCCTTAATGGGCCCTGCGGGAGCAGGTAGCTTGGCACAAGTTGTTAATGCTGCAATGGCTAATAAAGACCGCATGAATTTAATGAAAAGCTTTTTCAATGGGGTAGGCGAAGGTGATACAGCTGGTATTTGGGAGGGGAAACCCAATGTGAATCCAACTTTTAGGGCACACCAAGAGAAGAAACTTGAAAAGCGCGCTCGCGCTGCAAAAGCAGCGGAGATGATATAATGTTAATTCAAGATCATGATAGAGCGGGTGGATATTGGGGAGCTGTTTATGCTTTTTGTGCAGTAAAAGGGATTCAAGTAGTTATTGATGGGCCCGTGGGCTGCGAAAATTTACCCGTAACGTCTGTTTTGCATTATACTGACGCATTGCCTCCACATGAGCTGCCAATAGTAGTCACAGGTCTTGGAGAGGAAGAACTTGGTCGAGAGGGCACTGAAGGTTCAATGAAGAGAGCTTGGGGAACGCTCGATCCTGTTTTGCCTGCAGTAGTCGTAACAGGGTCAATTTCCGAGATGATCGGTGGTGGAGTAACTCCAGAAGGCACTAATATTGAGCGGTTTCTACCAAGAACTATTGACGAAGATCAGTGGCAATCTGCAGATCGCGCTATGACGTGGCTTTTTACCAATTACGGAATGACTAAAGGAAGAATGCCTCGAGAGGCCAAAAGAGAAGAGGGAGCAAAACCTCGCATAAACATTTTAGGTCCAATGTACGGTACTTTTAATATGCCGTCAGATTTAGCTGAGATTCGACGCTTGGTAGAGGGTATTGGTGCCGAAGTTAATATGGTGATGCCTCTTGGGATGCATTTGGCGGAAATGAATAAGCTCGTGAATGCTGATGCAAATATTGTTATGTATCGAGAGTTTGGACGAAATTTAGCAGAAGTTTTGGATAAACCATACTTACAAGCGCCTATTGGATTAGAAAGTACTACAAAGTTTTTACAAACTCTTGGAAAGATTCTTGGGTTAGACCCAGAGCCTTTTATTGAGAAAGAAAAGCATTCGACAATCAAACCAATCTGGGACCTCTGGCGCTCTGTTACGCAAGACTTTTTTGCTACAGCTAGTTTCGCAATTGTTGCCAATGAAACATATGCAAGAGGTATCAGAAAGTTTTTAGAGGATGATCTTGGTTTGCCTTGTGCCTTCGCCGTTGCAAGAAAAGCCGGTTCAAAAACTGATAATGATGAAGTTCGTCGCATGATGTCTGAAAAGAGACCACTAGTGATAATGGGATCGATAAATGAAAAGATGTATATGGCTGAGTTAAGCCAAGGATTTGGACCAAAGCCTGCATTTATTCCAGCAAGTTTTCCGGGTGCTGCTATTCGGCGGGCCACGGGAACACCAATGATGGGATATGCTGGGGCAACTTATTTAGTCCAGGAAGTATGCAACAGTCTTTTTGACGCCTTATTTCATATACTGCCACTTGGTACAGAGATGGACAGTTCACAGGCGACGCCGACAACTTTATTAAGAGACTTCCCTTGGGATGATGATGCCCAAGCTTTATTGAATAAGATTGTTGAGCAGCATCCAGTCCTTACTCGTATATCAGCGGCAAAGACTTTGCGTGATGCGGCAGAAAAGTCTGCACTTGATAATGGTGCGGAACGTGTAGTGCTCGAGACTGTTTCTGCTTTACAACCACAGACGGATACTAAAATAGGAAAGGAAAAATAATGACAACAGAAATTTCCAAGGAATTTACGAGCCGACGGCGTAACACTCGAATTTGGGAGTATCGCTTTTATTTTACCTTAATTTTTATAGTAGGTTTACTTCCTGCGACGGTACATTGTTTTTTAGCCCGATTGGGTGTGCTAGAAAGAGGTGACGCGTGGAAAGGGATTGTACGGTGTGCTTGGGATAAGGCGCGAGCTTATACGCCAATGATATTTTCCGCATGATAAGCGGATTAAAGAATTCATTTCACTCCAGATGAGTGGAAGAATCGTCGGTGGGAAATTCTTCCCATTGATGTCAAGCCCATGAGAGATCATGGGGGTCAGTCAAATCCGGAGGATGTTCAATGGCTGGAAATAACGACCTGAGTTTATCAGGTTTAACAGAGGATCAAGCGCAAGAATTACACAGCGTTTATATGAGCGGTTTATGGGTATTCACACTCGTAGCCGTAGTTGCTCATATAGCGACGTGGATCTGGCGTCCTTGGTTCTTTTTTGGTTGAGGAGATAAAATATGAGTCAATTTTACAAAATATGGCAGATATTTGATCCCCGTCGTGTGTTCGTAGCACAGGGTGTCTTTCTCTTCTTGTTAGCAGCGATGATTCATTTGGTCCTGCTAAGTACCGAACACTTCAATTGGTTTGAGCAAGCGGCCAGAATGTCTGGAAGCTAGTTCTACCTGAAGGAACGCTGTGGGCGGGATACCAATCCCCCCGGTGACCGCCCACGGCAATTTTTTAAACTGCTCCCCATATGAAGGAGCCTAATAGGGCATGGAGGTCACGAAATGGCGCTGCTCAGTTTCGAGAGAAAATATCGTGTTCCCGGAGGAACGTTAATAGGTCGTGATCTATTTGATTTTTGGATTGGACCATTTTTTGTTGGTTTTTTTGGACTAACATCAATCTTTTTTGCAAGTTTAGGAACAATTTTGGTGCTTTGGAGTGCCACTTTGCAAGGAACTTGGAACCCATTTTTGATAAGTATTGAACCACCAGCACTAGAGTATGGTCTTGGTTTTGCTCCACTTTATGATGGAGGCTTGTGGCAGATAATTACACTTTGTGCGTTAGGTGCTTTTGGTAGTTGGATGCTGCGTGAAGTTGAAATTGCTCGAAAACTTGGAATGGGGCTTCATGTGCCAATAGCATTTGCTGTGGCAATCTTCGCTTATGTAGCCTTGGTAGTAATTAGACCAATTTTAATGGGTGCTTGGGGGCATGGTTTTCCCTATGGCATATTTAGTCACCTTGATTGGGTGTCTTATACTGGTTACCAATATGGGAATTTTCACTATAATCCTGTTCATATGTTGGCGGTAAGCTTTTTCTTTACAACGACATTGGCTCTATCCCTTCATGGGGGCTTGATTTTATCTGCTGCTAACCCAGAAGAAGGAAAGGAAGCTAGAACGCCCGATCATGAGGACACTTATTTTCGTGATTTTATTGGATACTCTGTAGGTACGTTGGGTATTCATCGAGCAGGCTTACTGTTGGCTTTAAATGCTGGGTTTTGGTCAGCCATTTGTATCTTAATTTCAGGGCCGTCTTGGTTGATGCCAGACGGTGAGAGTTGGATAGAATGGTGGGACTGGTGGCCTAATTTATTAACATCTATTGTTGGAGGTTAAGATGGCTGAATATCAAAACATCTTTACTCAAGTACAAGTCCGTGGGCCTGCCGAACTAGGTTTGGATCCAGACGGGATATTGCAAGCTGAACGAGGAGGTACACCGAGGTTTTCAAATTTACTAGGCTGGCTAGGAAATGCTCAGTTGGGGCCTATCCATCTTGGAATGTTTGGAGTAATTTCTGCCTACTTATTTGCAGTATGGTTTCTACTTGTAGGCTTCAATATGCTTGGCCAAGTAGATTATAATTTCTACGAGTTTATTAAACAGCTCTTTTGGTTGGCTATGGAACCACCAGCGGAGGAGTATGGACTTTCTATGCCTCCTCTCAATGAAGGTGGGATGTATATGATAGCCAGTATGTGCCTTCTTATTTCAGTTATCAGTTGGTGGATTCGGTCTTATTTGCGAGCTACAGAACTTGGCATGGGCAAACACGTCTGCTGGGCATTTGCCGCTGCGATCTGGTTGTTTCTTGTCCTTGGTTTGTTTAGGCCACTTGCGATGGGATCTTGGTCAGAGATGGTCCCATATGGGATTTTCCCACATCTAGACTGGACAAATTACTTTTCACTTAATTATGGAAATCTTTTCTATAACCCTTTCCATGCTTTATGTATTGTATTTCTATATGGCTCTGCACTGCTTTTTGCTATGCACGGGGCAACCATATTAGCAGTATCAAGGTATGGTGGTGATCGTGAACTTGAGCAAATTTATGATAGAGGGACTGCGTCTGAGCGTGCAGCACTTTTTTGGAGATGGACTATGGGGTTTAATGCATCCATGGAAGGTATTCATCGCTGGGCTTGGTGGTTCGCTATCCTTGTTCCTATCACTGGGGGAATAGGTATATTGCTAACTGGTACAGTCGTTGATGACTGGCGAGAATGGGCTATCGTACATAATTTTGCGGCTGAGTTAGAGTATTCTGTTCCAGAGTGTTCTGCCGTATGTGAAAGGCTTAATGCTGGGAAATAAGATGATAAAAGTGAACCTGGGGAGCTAACTGCCCAGGTTTTTTATTCAAGAGCTTGTGCGTAAGGAAAAAAATATGAGTGATACGCCCCTTCTTGATCAAATTAATTCCCCATCAGATCTTCGTGGACTTAATGACTCTGAGCTTGTGCACTTGGCGGAAGAACTTCGAAGCGATACTATTTCAATCGTCTCTGAGACTGGTGGACATCTAGGGTCAAGCTTGGGAGTTATTGAACTAACTATTGCGATTCACGCAGTGTTTAATACTCCTTATGATAAGTTAATTTGGGACGTTAGCCATCAATGCTACCCTCATAAGATATTGACTGGGCGAAGAGACCGAATGAAAACCTTACGTAAAAAAGGGGGGCTTTCGGGTTTTACAAAAAGAACTGAAAGTGAATTTGATCCGTTTGGAGCGGCACATTCATCAACCTCAATTTCAGCGGCTTTAGGTTTTACTGTTGCACATGATCTTGGAGAGTCGACAGGTGAGTCGATAGCGGTGATTGGCGATGGTTCAATAAGTGCGGGAATGGCCTACGAAGCTCTCAATAATGCGGGTGCTGAGGGCCGCAGAATGTTTGTCATTTTAAATGATAATGAGATGTCGATTGCCCCACCTGTTGGAGCTATGTCGAAATATTTATCTAGTCTTTATTCGAGTTCACCGTTGCATAGCATAGCGGAGTTGGCGGAAGATTTTACAAAGAATTTACCATCGCCTTTACGCGAAGGAGCTCGAAGAGCGAAAAGCCTGGTAACTGGGTTAGCAGGTGGAAATACATTTTTTGAAGAACTGGGCTTTTCTTATGTTGGCCCAATAGATGGCCACGATATGGACCAGTTGCTTCCAGTTTTGCGCGCTGTGAGGGTTAGAGCAAAAGGACCTGTTTTGATTCATTGTATTACAAAAAAAGGTAAAGGCTACAATCCTGCAGAATTAGCTGACGATAAATACCATGGAGTAGCAAAATTTGATGTTATCTCAGGGGCTCAGCAAAAGTCTAAACCTAATGCCCCCTCGTATACATCCATTTTTGGTAAGGCCTTATTAGCAGAAGCTGAGCGTGACCCAAAAGTAATAGCGGTGACGGCTGCCATGCCTTCTGGCACGGGCGTCGACATAATGGCGAAAATATTTCCTCAGCGGGTGTTTGATGTTGGAATAGCAGAACAGCATGCTGTAACTTTTTCAGGAGGAATGGCGGCTGGCGGATTGAAACCATTTTGTGCAATATACTCAACCTTCCTGCAAAGAGGCTATGACCAGATTGTGCACGACATTGCTCTTCAAAACTTGCCAGTTCGCTTTGCAATTGATCGGGCGGGCCTTGTCGGAGCTGATGGTCCCACACATGCTGGCTCTTACGATGTGGCCTACCTAACTAACTTACCGAACATGGTCGTAATGGCAGCGTCTGATGAGGCAGAGTTAATTCATATGGTTGCAACAGCAGCCGCATACGATAAGGGTCCAATAGCTTTCCGTTATCCTAGGGGTGAGGGGGTAGGAGTTGATTTACCTAAAGCTGGTATTCCAATGGAGATTGGGAAAGGTCGTATTGTTCAAGAGGGTCAACGAGTTGCAATACTTAGTTTTGGAACACACCTGTCAGATGTATTAGTAGCCGCCGAAATGTTGAAAGAAAAAGGGATTAGTCCCACTATTGCCGACGCACGTTTTGCAAAACCCCTTGATATCAGACTAATCAATGAGTTGATAGCGAATCACGAACTCCTGGTTACCGTTGAAGAGGGAGCGAAAGGAGGGTTTGGTGCTCATGTTTTACATTGGTTGGCTGAGACTGGAAACTTAGATAAAGGCCTCAAGGTCCGAACATTAACTCTAAAAGATGAGTTCATTGACCAAGCTAGCCCGTCTGACATGTACACTGCTTCTGGACTAGATACTTTATCTATCTATAACCTAATTACGGAAGTTCTTATTATTGATGTAACAAGGGATAAAAAAATAAAGATTGTTCAATAAAATTATTTTGCTAAAATTTGATCTACGTACTCAGTCAAATATATCCTGAGCCATGGGGTGAACTCCGCCGGATTTTTTATGATATCATTTTTAAGATCTTTGAAGCTTACCCATCTAACCGCCATAACTTCAGCAAAGTTAATGTCGATGTTGATATTCTTAATATCGTCGGTCTTGAGTGTAAAAATATCAACTAGTTCATGCTCCACGAGTCCATTTCCAACATCAGCTTTATATTCAATTTGGTTGCGATAAATAAAATCTAAGCTTGTGGTGACACCAAGTTCCTCTTTTAACCTGCGAGCAGCACAATCTCTTGGTTCCTCGTCCCAATGCGGATGAGTACAGCATGCATTTGCCCACAAACCGGGGGTATGGTATTTGGTAAGTGCTCTCCTTTGAACCAGTGTCTTGTTTCCAACAATTATGAAAACAGAAATAGCTTTGTGCCGGAGTGCACGCCGATGCACCTCAAGTTTATCTATCGGTTTGAGCTTACCGTCTTCCCAGGCTGGGATCATATTCTTCATGTTGTTGCCTTAATGACCCCAGTAAGATGGGCTAAATTCTTCACCATTATCTTTAAATGAGCTAGAGGTTTTGTCCTTACCAATTTTTTATTCATGTAGGCTTCAAAAGTTAATCGTTGAACATCTTTATCTTTGCAGAGGCTGACAAATCTCTCTCTACGATCGTCAGACCGATAGTATGCATTTTGCATCGCACCTAAAACTTTAAAAACAGTTTTATGTTGAGCCATAAATCGTTTTCGAGCTAGTTTAAGTTTTGAAGGATTTGATGATTCAAGAAATTCAAAAGTAGCCTTTGCTGCTTCTTCTCCGCCTACCATCGCGTAATATATTCCCTCGCCAGAGGACGGGGCTACTACACCTGCAGCATCGCCAGCTAATACTAGGTCTTGTCCATTATCCCACTTGTCGAGCGGTCTAAGTGGAATTGGTGCTCCTTCACGCCTGACAGTTTCACACTCTAAAAGTCCAGCAGATTTCCTTAGTGCTAAAGTTGCCGCTTTTAGATCTACACCATCAACACCTGTTCCCATGCCAACACTTGCAACTTTTCCATGGGGAAAGACCCAACCGTAAAAATCGGGCGATATCTTACCGTCATAGATTACGTCACATCTGTCCGGGTCATAAGATGCATGAGTGGGGGCTTTAACAATCTCATGGTAAGCAATTACATATGGAATTTCGCGGCCTCCAGGCATTTCAGAACGAACAACGTTTGACCGAGCACCATCGGCGGCGATTAGAGCACGAGTCTGAAGGATTCTTTCTTCACCAGTTTTTTTATCTTTGAAATGTACTAAAGTTTCGCCTGGCGGTCTGCTAATTTTCAAAAACGTACCTGTAAATTGAGTAGCACCAGCTCTACAGGCACGGTCACGTAAAAAATCATCAAAGTTTTCTCGATCAACCATACCAACAAAACCATTTTCAATTGGCATATCTACCTTGCGAGCTGTTGGTGAAATCATTCTAGCCGTTTTAATTTTAGCAACCACCTGGCTGTCGGGTATATCAAAATCTAGAATTAAGCGAGGTGGGATTGCCCCACCACATGGTTTTATACGTCCAGCTTTATCAATGAACGCGACTTTCTTACCACTCTTTGCCAGATTGTGAGCTGCTGTGGCTCCAGAAGGTCCTCCACCAATTATTACTGCTTCAAAAATTTCCATTATTCTCCTACTCCTATAGGCTGGTTAGCTACCGTCTTTTGGTTATGATCTATTATTTTTAAACTCATCAAAGCCGCCAAAACAAATAAACTGGCTTCAAGAGAAAATACTAAGCCAAATGCATCCGCAGGATTTGAAAATAAAAGACGAAAAACATCAACTAGCACTGTACCCAATAGGCCGCCAAAACCAGCAGCTATGGCCTGCGAAGCGCCCCAAAGTCCCATTCGAGTACCCTCGCGATTCAGCTTTCCAGTCCCAGCAAGTTGCATCATCGATCCTATTGCACCAACTGCAAAAACCCCATTACAGAAACCTAATGTTGCTACGGGTAGTGAGAATGGAAGTCCGAAATCATTATAAGCAAAGGCTGATATAGCAATTAGTGACAAAGCTGAACCAACGCAACCTATAAAAACCCACACCCTTAGTGAGCCAATTTTAAATCCAGAAACTGTTATACCAACGGTAAGCATTCCTAAGAACACGCCTCCATTTTGAATGCCGGATAGAGAAGTTGTTTGTCCTGGCGTAAGGTTAAAAACTAATCCTGCGTAAGGCTCCAAGATCAATTCTTGCATAAAATATGCGGTCATAGATAATGCGACAAATATTGTAAATAGTCTTGCTTTTGGTTCAATCCAAACTTCCCTTAAACCTTTAACTATTGAAATAGTTTCGTCACTTGAGACCGAATTTCTATACGGACTCTTTTTTTCGATCCCAAAGACTGCCAGTAGGGTCACGACGACTGCTATTAGACAAACAGAAGAAATCACGGTTAGAATTCTTTTATCCGAATAGGGCTCTATTAGGTTACCAACTATAACCGCTGTAATTGCTATGCCAAATATCATCATGAGCCATGTTAAAGAAGCTGCGGCTGCACGCCTTTGGGGCGCTGTAGCGATGGCTAAGTAAGCTAATAGAGATGTTCCAGCGGCCCCAACACCTAGACCAATGAGACCGTAGGCAGCAATTGAAGTGAAAATACCTACTAAAAAATTTGATTTTATAAGAATTACGCCAACGGTAGCTAATATACCTCCGAGCGCTAGTGTACACATACCAATTAAAATCCATTTTGTTCTAGTTTTCCCAGTATCTGAAAAAAATCCCCATGCAGGTCGTGTGATCTGTATGCCATAGTGGAAAGAGACCAGAAGACCGGGGATTACAGCAGGGAGGGCACCTTCAACTATCATTAAGCGGTTCAAGGTTGAAGTAGTTAGAACGATTATGGACCCCAATGCCATCTGAACTAACCCTAGTCTTATAATTGAAAACCACGACAAAGTTGTATTCATATTAATCTCGAGCTAACGGCTATTGCACTTACCATCATGCCGAGCACGTACAAGGTAACTCCAGTTGCATTATACCATGGTGCATACTTAGTTGGATTTCTTGTCAAGCGTATCATTGCTATCATCTGTAATAATAGACTTCCACCAATAATCAATCCGTAGCTTTGCAGATCCCAAAAAAGTAGAAGAATTATTACAAGTAGTTGGGGAATTACCATCACCGTACATGCTACCCTTACAGCTGATCGTTCTCCAATAACCACAGGCAATGATTTGATACCCATTTCTTTATCTCCTGTTATGGCCTTGAAATCATTCAAAGTCATAATTCCAAATGCTCCGATCGCGTAGAGACTTGCAAAAACTATCGTTTCTGACTTTGGAAGGCCTACTGATAACACAGCCGC